>Ga0172375_10005384_pt1 | contig 18503 bp, 16 predicted proteins | sample LakKiv1m_FD_114537 | JGI IMG/M metagenome (GOLD analysis project Ga0172375, IMG submission 114537) | Freshwater microbial communities from Kabuno Bay, South-Kivu, Congo - kab_092012_11.1m | ecosystem: Environmental > Aquatic > Freshwater > Lake | place: Democratic Republic of the Congo...
CGATTCCTTGGCGATATCCACGGCGTTGTTCACGGAGATCCCGACGTCGGCCGCCTTCAGGGCCGGCGCATCATTGATGCCGTCGCCGAGATACCCGACGATATGCTTGTCCTTATGCAGGGCGCGGATGACCCTTTCTTTTTGCATGGGCGAAAGACGGGCGAAAACGGAAGTGACCCGCGTCAGATCCGTTAATTCTTCATCATCGAGCTTGTCGATCACTTCTCCGGTAGCCAGGCCCATGACGCTGATGCCGACGTCGATACAGATCTTACGCGTCACCAATTCGTTGTCGCCGGTCAGAACCTTGAATCCGATCCCCAGGCGCTGCAATGCCTCGATCGTTTTCCTTGCGGTCGGTTTGGGCGGGTCCAGAAAAGCGATATAACCTTTAAGCACCAGGCCCTGCTCATCGTCCCTGGCGTAGCGTTCTTTGGGCGCATCCATATTTTTATATGCGACCGCCAGCACCCTGAAGCCCTCGGTACTGAGACGGTCGCATTCTTCTTTGAGGTCCGTCAGGATCATCTGGTTGATCTCCAGGATCTCGCCTTCCAGTTCATAAGTCGTGCATCTCTTGAAAATCTCCTCAGGGGCGCCCTTCGCAATAAACACATGCTTGCCTTCCAGGCCCACGATGACCGACATCATCTTCCTGGAAAAATCAAACGGGATCTCGTCTATCTTGACATAATTCTCGATCTTCAACTTCTCATGCTTCAGGATGGCCCGGTCGAGGATGTTTTTAAGGCCCGTCTGGTAATAGCTGTTGATGAACGCCAGCTTAAGGACGTCATCGTCCTCCTGCCTCACCACATCGCAGTGTTTCTCCAGAACGATCTTGTCCAGTGTGAGCGTGCCCGTCTTATCCGTGCACAACACGTTCATGGCCCCGAAATTCTGGATGGAGTTGAGCCGTTTGACGATGACGTCTTTTTTGGACATCGCCAGGGCGCCTTTGGACAGATTGATAGCCACGAGCATCGGCAGCATTTCCGGTGTGAGACCGACGGCCACCGCCAGGGAAAACAGCAAGGCCTGGATGGCATTGCCTTTTAGAAAGGCATTGATGGCAAAGATGACGACGACCAAAACGAGCATGAAGCGGATCATCAGCCACGTAAAACTGCGGATACCTTTATCAAAGCTGCTCTCGACCTGTATCGTGGCCAGCCGCCGGGAGAGCTCGCCGAACTGGGTGGCAACGCCGGTCTTCACCACAACCCCGAGACCGGTGCCGCTGACGACGCTGGAGCCCATAAAAGCGACATTCGTCAGGTCTGCGGGAGACTGGGTTTTCGGATCCACGGGGTCGGCGGTCTTCTCGACGGGAAAAGACTCTCCGGTCAGAGACGCCTGATTGATGAACAGGTCTTTGCAAAAGAAAATCCTCAAATCTGCGGGTATCATGTCACCGGCAAAGAGGTCCACGACATCTCCGGGGACGATCTCCCTGATCTTGAGTTCCCGGGCCTTGCCGTTACGAAAGACTGTTGCCGTGGCGCGGACCATCTCGCCCAATTTTTCCGCCTCCCGGCCCGCCCTGTGTTCCTGCACGAAAGACAACAAGACGCTGATCAAGGCCATCAGAATGACAAGCAAGGCGCTGATCTTTTCCCCAAAAAACAGGGAAAAGCCTGCAATGACCAGAAGAACGATGACCAGCGGGTTAAAAAATTTGGAAAGGATTTCAAAAAGGATGGTCTTCTTTTTCTTCCTGGCTGGCTCGTTATAACCGTAGACGCCCAGGCGCTCCCGGGCCTGATCGTCCGTCAGTCCTTTCTGCGACGTGGCAAGTTTCCCAAAAAGCGCCTCTTGAGCGCAACGGATATAATCAAAATCCGGAATGAGGGGCTTATCGTTTTGCATAAATAAATCCACCCGCCCGCATCGGAAGATATCGAAGGGTATCTTCGCCGCATCCTGCGGCTCGATTAAAGTGTATCGATAAAATCATCGAAATCTATGCTTTCGCCGATGGCTTCTTTTGTCGCGCGGATCCTGCGGCCGTAACCGGGATGGGTCTTAAAATATGAAAGGGCCTGGGGAGGCTCTTTCTTCTGCCTTTTGCGGAGCTTGTCCAAAAAATCGATCATGCCCTGAGGATTATAACCCGCCCTCTTGGTGTAAACCGCGCCCATCCCGTCTGCGGTCAACTCATCCTCCTGGGAATATCCCGAAAGCAAAAAAGCATACGCCAACTGCGCACCCTGCGCCGCTTCCGCATTTTTCGTCGCGGCCGACAGGACCATAAGGATGTTGTATCCCCAGATCGCCTGGAGACGTTTGATGCTGTGGCGCGCAACGACGTGCGCCACCTCGTGCGCCACAACAGCGGCCAGCTCATCATCCGTATCCGCCACTACCATCAGATTTTTAAAAATATAAATGTAGCCGCCGGGAAGGGAAACCGCGTTCACGAGGTCTTCATCCTTCGGGTCCTCGATGATGCGAAAACGATAAGTCAGCTCGTGGCGGTCGCTGGCCTGCGCGATCCTGGCGCCGATGCGCTCCAGCCGCTGGTTCATCTCGGGGTCCTGGACGACCGTATAATTCTTCTCGACCTGCGCAGCCAGGGAATCGCCGATAGCCACCTCCCTGGCCGTAGAATACATCATCGTATCCTCTTTGTGGGTTGCCAGATTGTATTCCGTCGAGCAGCCGTTGAAGACAAGGCCGCACAAAACGGCCAAAAGGGAGACGCCAAACTTCTTGAGCATGCCACGCAGGCGGGCGAGCGGCAGGCCGACCACATTGAAATAGCATCCGCGGATACGGCGGATGAACGACCCTCCCAGGCCCTGGATATCGAAACCTCCCGCTTTGTCCAGCGGCGAGACCTTCCGAAAATATTGCGTGATCTCCCGGTCGCTCAAGGGTTCCATCTCGATGCACGTCTCTTCCACGTCCACCGCTTGGCGTCCGCTCGCGGCATCGATGACGGCGATGCCGGTATAAAGGACATGCGGTCTCGAAGAAAGCTTCTTGAGCATCGCCCTTGCCTCTGTCAATGATGCGGGCTTCCCGAAGGCCTTACCATCCTGCCACACGAGGGTATCGCAGCCGATGACAATGCCTTTGCTGACACGGCCGGCCACGTCGCGCGCTTTAAGCAAGGCGTTGGCTGCAACGGTGCGCGCAGGATGCCGCACCGCGTCCACATGTTCTTTGACACGCGCCGGCATGACCCTGAATTTCACGCCGAGATTCTTAAGCAGTTTTTTCCTGGCCTTGGATTTCGAAGCAAGGATCAGCATCGGATCACCCGGAAAACTTAACAACGGTTTAAGCACAGCCGTAACGCTGTTTTAGTACTTGGCGTTCAGAGCGGCAGACTCGCCGGCCACGAAACCTGTTGAAAACGCCGCCTGAAGATTGTAGCCGCCGCTGGAAGCCGCCAGATCCAGCACCTCTCCGCAAAAAAACAGCCCCGGCACAATACGGGATTCCATTGTCTTGGGATTGATCTCTTTTAAAGACACTCCGCCGGAGGTCACCATCGCCTCATCTATGGGCCTGGCCCGGTGGACCGTGAAAGAAAAACCCTTAAGGACTGCACACAATCGTCTGCGTTCCTGCGCCGTCACCTGATGGCACTTCTTTGCGGGGTCTACGCCGGCCTGCGCCGCGACGACGCCGGTCATCCGCCCAGGCAGCAGGCTCTTGAGATAATTGCCAATATCGGCATTGGCCGCGGCGCGCAGCTCCGACTGTAATTTTTTATCCAATTCATCCGCAGACAGGCCGGGCTTGAGATCCAACAGGATCCCAACATGGCCGTTTTGCAACCAATCAACGACAGAAACGCTATAGTCCAGGACAAGGGGGCCGGAGATCCCGAAATGGGTGAACAGAAGTTCGCCGACAGGCGTCTGGAGCTTGCGGGACCCTTGTGTAAAGACAAGGCTAATATTTTTGAGTGTCAGCCCTTTCAGGTCTTTGACAAAACCCTCCTGGGTCTCCAAAGGAACGAGGCCGGCTTTCAACGGCACCACCGTATGCCCCAATTCTCTGGCCCAGACAAAACCGTCCCCGGTCGAACCCGTCTGCGGATAAGACGCGCCGCCGGTGGCAATGATCAAAAGACGGCACTCCAGAGACGAAGCATCGTCGAAGATAACGGTCTTGATTCCGCCGTCGAGACTGACCTTCCTGACGTGGCGACCCAAACGAACATCCACAGAGAGCTTTTTTAATTCAGAAAAAAGGATAGAGGTGATGCTGGCCGAGGAATCGGTCGCCGGAAAGATACGGCCCTGGCGCTCCCTTTTGAGCTTGAGACCGCGGTCCTCAAAAAATGCCATGAGATCTTCTGAGAAGAAACGACTGAATGCGTTGCGCAGAAAAAGACCGTTAGTTCCAAAGCGGCTGCAGAATTCCTCGACAGGCGCCTCATTCGTCAGGTTGCAGCGGCCCTTGCCCGTCAGGCCGAGCTTGCGGGCAAGGCTTGCGTTCCTCTCCAAAAGGATCACCGCAGGCGCTTTCAGGTCTGCCGCACGTCCCGCGGCCATGATCCCGGCTGGACCGCCTCCAATGATCACGATCGGCTGAGAATCCATGACGTCTCTTATATAGGAAGAAGGGTTTGGTTTAAACGGAGGGTTTTCTGTATTTTTCGGAGAAGAATTCGCTGGCCTTGAAGACAGACGAAAGCTCGCAGCCGAGCTTGGCCAAGTTCTCCCTGGCCCCTTCTTCCCTGTCGACGATCACGATGGCCCTCCTGGCCGAAACATTCATCTTTTTCAAGACCTCAATGGCATCAACGAGAGAACCTCCAGTCGTCGCCACATCATCCAGGAGAACGACATCGGCGCCAGTCTGCAGGGCGGGCCCCTCAACCTGAAGCATCCGGCCGTGGCTCTTGGGATTTTTACGGATCAGGAAGGTGTTGATAGGAACATTGTTCTCAAAACTTACCAAAGCCAGCGCCCCGACAATAGGGTCAGCCCCCAGCGTAGGGCCACCGGCTGCATTCACCTTGAGCTCGCGGACCATATCGAAGACAATATGGCCGACAAGATAAGCCCCTTGAGCGCTTAAGGTTACGGCGCGCGCGTCAATGTAATAATGGCTGGTCTTTCCGCTGGCGAGCTTGATCTCGCCTTCGTGATAGGCCTTCTCTTTCATCAACGCGAACAACTGTTTCTTGAGAAGAATGGCTGGCTCCATAGCCGCTTATTGTACTGGCAAAGGGTAAGGATGTCAACTGGCGTTATGCGTCCCTGTCCAGGGACAAAGGGTTCATTGACTTTTACCTATTAGGATGTTACGATGTTTTCCATGTTAAAAAGTTATGCACAGGCATGTTGCAACCTTCTCTTCCCGAGGAGCTGCCACATCTGTTCTAAGCTCCTCTGCGGCGCGACAGCCAGGTTCGACGACCATCTTTGCGCGGATTGTTTCGCCTCCATGAAGCGCTGCGATGTCGTTTCCTGCCGTTCCTGCGGATCGCCCCTGGCCGAAGAAAGAGAAAAAGAGGAATATTTCTGCCGCAGGTGCCGGAACGACCGGCCGGACTATCATCGCCTCTTGAGCTGTTATGTCTATGACGGGCCTGTCCGGTCGCTGATCCACAAGCTGAAATATGAAGGCCGGGCCTATCTGGCTTCAACCGTTGCCAAGCTGATCGCGGCAGCCCTTGCGGACAAGTGGCTGGACCAATTTGACGCCCTCGTCCCCGTGCCGCTCCATGCGGCGCGCGCCAGGGAGCGGGAATTCAACCAGGCGGACCTGATCGCGCGGCATCTTGCCCGCGGCGCATCCCTGCCTGTGGTCCCGGCGCTCCAGAGATCAAAAAACACACAGGCGCTGGCAGACCTGAAGAAACAAGGACGCATGCGCGTCCTTAAAGATGCTTTTCGCCTGGAAGAAAAGCTCAGCCCCATGCTCAGGCAACGCCGCATCCTGCTTGTGGACGATATCGTCACGACGACAGCGACGGCGCGCATGACGAGCCGCCTGCTCATGGACGAAGGCGCCTGCCGCCAGGTCACGGTCCTCGCGTTCGCCAAAGGTTAACCATGCGTATCTTACGAAATTACGTATTAAAAGAATTTTTCGGCGCCTTCTTTTTGTCGCTTTTCATCTTGACGTTCGTCATGCTTTTGGGCAACATGATCAAGCTCGCGGACCTCATCATCTCCAAAGGGATCTCGATTCTGGTGGCCGGGAAGCTCTTTTTATACCTGATCCCCTTTCTTTTTAGTTTTATCCTGCCGGTCTCAACGTTGACGGCGGTGCTCTTGTCCATCGGCCGCCTCTCCGGCGACAACGAACTGGTCGCGATCCGTTCCAGCGGCATCGGCCTCTTCAAGATCCTCTCTCCGATCATCATCGTCGGCGTGGTCCTCAGCCTGTTTGCCGTCATCCTGAACAACGAGATCATCCCCGTCTCCCACCACAAATCGCGCGAGACATTGATCGAACTTGGCTCCCAGAACCCCATGGCGGCCCTGGAAGCTGGGACCTTCATCACGGCGTTTGAAAAATATGTCATCTTCATCTACCGCATCGACGGCAACAAGTTCTCCAATATCCGCATTTATGAGCCGCAGGGCGAAAACAAGCCCCCGCGCACCATCATTGCCAAAAAGGGGGAATTTATCGTCCTGCCGGACAAACAACTGCTCAAGCTCAAGCTGATCGACGGCACCTCCGACGAAATCAATCCGAGCGACCCCGAAAATTTCTATAAGCTCAATTTCAAGACATACTTCATGAACATCGACTTCAAAAAGCAGGCCGCAGCCGTGGTCAACAAGAAGGCCAAGGACATGACACTTCAGGAGCTCCGCGAAGAGATCGACCGGTTCAAATCCACGGGCATCAACACCGCGCCCCTCTTGACGGAGATTTACAAACGCAGCACCCTGGCTTTTTCCTGCATCGTCTTCATCTTTGCCGGGGCGCCGTTCGCCATGATCACGCGGCGCAGGGAGAAATCCCTGAACTTCGGCTTTGCGTTCCTGATCATGGCCCTCTACTATCTCTTGCTGATCGGTTTCGAAACGCTGAGTTCCGAAGGCGCCATGACGCCTTGGCTGGCCATGGCCATGCCGAATATCATTTTCGGCCTTCTGGGCGCAGGGATGCTCTATAAAACATGCTTATCCTAGACCGCTACCTCTTTCGCTCATTCCTTAAAAGCTTCCTTTTCTGTCTTATCGTCTTTGTTTTCCTGTTCATCATCATCGACATCTTCGGCAGCCTCCAGGAAATCCTGCGCAATCACCCGTCGATCTTGAAGATCTTCGAACTCTATCTGTACGCCATCCCGGTCATCATCAGCCAGACGGCGCCTATCGCCGCGCTCCTGGCCACGCTTTTCACCTTAGGACAGATGAACCAGGCCAATGAAGTCATCGCCATGAGGTCCTCGGGCCTGAGTATCTGGCACATCGTGCGGCCTTTTGTCCTCTTCGGTCTGATCCTGAGCCTGGCGATCTTTGTCATGAACGAGACCATAACACCCTACGCTCAAAAAATGAGCAAATTCATCAAGCGTTATTATGTCGACAAGGCCTATGAATCCGTCCAAGACGTCCCGCTGGAAAATGTCGCCATCTACGGTTACGACAACCGTCTCTACTTCCTCAATAAATTCTATCCGAAAACAAACACGATCGAAGGACTGACGATTCTGGAGCACGACGCCGAACAAAACGTCCGTTGCAAGGTCTATGCGGAGAAGGCCGTCTGGAGGAACAACAGGTGGGTCCTCTACCAGTGTTTCATTTACTACCTGGGGGACGGCCAGAGGATACGCGGAGAGCCTTTGTATTTTTCAGACAAGGTTTACAGGATCGAGGAAACGCCCGAAGACTTCATGAGGCAGAATATCCCGGTGGAGAACATGAACGTCAAGGACCTCGCCAGTTACATCTCGAGGCTCCCGGAGACCGGCGCGCAGAATACGATCATCCGCATGAAGGTCGATCTTTTTCAGAAGACCTCGTCCCCCTTCACCAGCTTTATCATTATTCTCTTGGGCATCCCTTCAGCCATCATCGTGCGCCGTCGTGCGGTCGCCTTCTCTTCCATCGGCCTGTGCATGGGCATCAGCTTCCTTTTTTATGTCCTCTTCGCCGTCCTGACAGCCCTGGGAAAAGCCGGCGTCCTGCCGCCTTTCCTGGCTGCCTGGGGCAGCCATATCATCTTCGGCGGCGCGGCCCTCTATCTGATCGCACATACCCAATAATACCCTAAAGTTAAGCTTGCGGCATGACGCGTTATCCGTCAAAGCAGGCTATTCTTTGTCGATATACACACGCGGCACGCGAGGGGAGATCCAGCAGACAACTTCGTAGGGAATGGTGCGGCACAGGCGGGCGATTTCTTCCATGCGGATGATCTTGCCTTTTTGCGTACCGGCCAGCACCACCTCGTCTTCCAGCCGCGGCACCTGCTGCCGGCCCTTGAGATGGCCCACGTCGATCATCGTCTGGTCCATGCAGACCACGCCGACGACGGGACAAAATTCCCCGTTCACCAGGACGCGGCCCTTGTTCGACAACTGACGGTTATAACCGTCGCCGTATCCGACAGGCAGGGTCGCGATCACCGTATCGCTCTTGGTGATGTGCGTGCGTCCATAGCTGATGGAGCGGCCCCGGCCGACATCCTTGAGATACACAATCCTTGTTTTGAAAGACATGACCGGCGTCAGGTCCACCTTGCCGATCAGCGCCTGCGTCGGATGCAGCCCGTAAACGGCCAGGCCCGGACGGACCAGGTTGAAATGGGCGTCTTTGTAGCCCACCACGGCCATGGTGTTGGCGGAGTGCTTGAGAGGAATCTTGACGCCCTTGATCTCGAGCTTTGTCACCAGAGCGCAGAACATGGTGATCTGCGAACGCGTGAACGTCTCGTCGGTATCGGCGCTGGGAAAATGAGTATAAAGACCTTCAATAGAGAGATGCGGCAAGGCGCAGAGTTTCAGGATGAAATCGTCCGCCTCGGAATGCCAGACACCGAGCCGGCCCATGCCCGTATCGATCTTCACGTGGATCTTGGCTTTCTTCTTCAGGGCGCCGGCGACCTTGTTCAACTCCACCGCCATGGGATAATCCGTGACCGTCGCCGTCACGTCATTATCGATCAACGCCGCCACGTCGCTTTTGAGAAAAGCGCCCAGGTTCAGGATCGGCGCATGGATCAGGTTCTTTCTTAACGTCAGGGCCTCGTCCAGGCAGGCGACGCCCAGATAATCCGCGCCGCAGGCGACAAGCTTGCGCGAGACCTCGACGATGCCGTGCCCGTAGGCATTGGCCTTGACAGCCACCATCATCTTCGTGCCTTCCGGCAGGGCCTTCTTGAGGGTCCGGTAGTTCCGCCCTACTGCGGACAAGTCGATCTCTACCCACGTCTGGCGATAAAAAGATGTCTTTTCCATAAAATAATCTCATGCGCCGGCCAACCGTTGAACCGGCGGCGGGCTAACATGTTTTTTTAACCTGACAATCCTGGGCATAAAGATATGCAGCCTCAAGGCCCTGCGCATCAGTCTTGCGCTTTTCGCGAAAGACCTTGCGCGTCAGGGCCGCAATGCCCTCGGGCGTCGGGTACCACAGGTCTTCCTCGAGAGACCCGAACACCCCCAGACGCTTGCGGAGTTCCGGCGCATACATCTTGACGGCATCTCCGGCCAGGACCGCATGCGCACCAAGCCGGCCGAGCCACCGGTTGACCTCGAGAAGCGCATCTTTGCGCAACGGAAGGAATTCCCCTCTGCCGTCCCGCTTGAATTCCGCCGCGTAAACATGAGAACGCCTGGCATCCACAGCCACGGCCAGGCGCTGTGTAGGAATATGAACGGCATTGAAAGCAACGGCTGTCAGGCTCGAGAACGGATAGACAGGACGCGAAGAGGCGAACGCAAAACCCTTGACCGCGCTCAAACCTATGCGCAAGCCAGTGAAAGAACCGGGCCCTATGCCCACGCCGAAAGCGTCCATGTCCTTCAGGGCCAGGCCCGATCGATGAAGGCATGCCTCGATCAGGTCAAAGATCCCTTCGGCGCGGCCCTTTTCAAACTGGCGCCTCGCCCCCGCCAGCACCTTCTTTTCGTCGGCGACGGCGACGACGGAATAGGCCGTGGACGTATCCAAACAAAGAAAATTCATGAAAAGACTTCTTTAAGCGGGTGTCCCCGCTCCAGGTCTTCGGCGGTCGCCATCATCTTCTCCAGCGCCATGATCAGATAATTTTTGCTGAATACCTTCTCGAATCCCTTATCGAAGACGCCCAGGGCCAGGCTGACCCTGGGAAGAAACACAAGGGTATTGTTTTCAATGGCGGCATACTGGGTCAGCCTGCCGGTATTATATCCCATCGTTTCTTTCAAAGTCATGCAGATACGCGGCAACGGAAGAAAGATGTTTTTGATGCCGGAATAACTCACGCCGATGTAAATATCCCGTCCTTTATAGACGCCGCGGATCTGACGGTTGGCCAAAAATGCCAGTCCTGGCGGCAGGCGCGTAGCCTCCACACCCAGGACTTCCCGGCTCGCCTTTAAAAAATGCCCAATGACAAGCGTTGTCCGCACCAGCCACCAGACGATGAAACCTCCGAGCGCGATGCCGAACGTCAGCCAGAGATACTGATCCGTCCCGCTGACCGCACCCTTAAAAAAAATAATCGGCTGTTTCACGGATTTTTTCTCTTTCCACGCCCTTTTGACGGATGTCGCACAACGATCCTGCGCACCGTATCTCTTGGCGCAAAAAATTCAATGCGCACATGATCCGGCGGCAGTAAACCCTCGAGCTTATCCGCCCATTCGATGACACAGATCCCCTGCGAGCCGATAAATTCTTCGAGGCCTATCCCCTGGAATTCATTCAATGTCGAAAGCCGGTAGACATCAAAATGATAAATGGGGATCCTGGCCGGATAATTTTTTAGTATAACAAACGTGGGACTCGACACATAGTCCTTTTTTTTGAACCCGAGGCCATAAGCCAACCCCTTGACGAATGTCGTCTTGCCGCTGCCCAACTCGCCCACCAAGGCCAGGCAGTCGCCGGCCCGCAACCCGCGGGCTAATCTTGCCGCCAGTTTCATGGTTTCCTGCGCTGACCGTGTCACAAATATTCTTTTCATCATCAAAAATGCTTAAATTTCGGCGGCGGCAGCTTCTTCAAAAAGCCGTCGCGGCCGCGGATCCGCACGCCCTGGAATGTATCCGTCATGCGGCCTATAGGGTAGAAACGGAATGGGCTGGACGGCCGGCCGCAGGATGCCGCAAGACGCCTCGCCTCTTTCGGGGCGAGCGTAAAGATCAATTCATAATCCTCACCGTCCCCCAAGGCTGACGCGATTGTTTTGACGCCCGGGTTTCTGGGAATGTCCTCCTCGGAGACCACGGCCCCCAGACGGCTGGCTTCGCATAAGCGCGACAGGTCCATGCTCAACCCATCCGAAAGGTCCATCATGGCATGGACCCTGAAATGTCTCACCAAAAAACGGGCCTCCTGGACCCTTGGAACAAAAGCCAGATGGCGGCCGCTGGCCTGAGAGCCGCCCAGAGGACCTGAAACCAAGATCACATCGCCGTCTTTGGCGCCGCTGCGCAAGACAAGGTTCTTCTTTTCGACCTCGCCCATCATAAAGACGTCGATCACGCAACGGTCGCTGCGGTTCATGTCCCCGCCGATAATGCTGACGCCGTATCTGCGTGCGCATTGCCCGAGCCCGGCAAACAAGGCTTGGGCGCGACGCGCCGTGTCTTTGCGGGGCAGTCCCACAGAAACAAGGGCGAATCTCGGCTGTCCGCCCATAGCGGCGATATCGCTCACCGAAACGGCAACGGCCTTGTAGCCGACCTTCTTAAGATCCTCCCCTTTCTTAAAATGCACGGATTCCACGAGCATGTCGACCGTCAGGAGCCTGTAGAAACCCTTCGGCCCCCGAATGACAGCCGCGTCATCGCCGGGTCCGACGACGACCGAACGGTCGGCTGTCTTAAACCGGCGTGCAGCCTGAGTAACAAGCGCCCACTCCCTAATGTTTTTGAGATATGCGTCCATACAATCTTTTAAGGTTGCGGCCAAAGGGCCTGCGGATCAGCCCCTTTTCCGTGATGATCGCGGAAACCAGGCAAGCGGGCGTAACGTCAAAAGCCGGGTTGAACACATGCACCCCGGCCGGGGCGATGGGTTTCTTAAAATAGAGGGACGTCACTTCCTGCGGGTCCCGCTGCTCGATCGGGATCCTTTTGCCGCTTCTCAAACTCAAATCCAGCGTCGAGAAAGGCGCCACGCAATAAAACGGGACTTTGTGGTAACGCGCCAGGACGGCAAGGCTGTAGGTGCCGATCTTGTTGGCGAAATCACCGTTGGCCGCGATGCGGTCAGCCCCCACAAAGACGGCATCAATGCGTCCCAGGCGCATCAGGTCGGCCGCCATATTATCGCAGATCAATGTCGCGTCGATCTTGTTGCGCAAAAGCTCCCACGTCGTCAATCGCGCCCCCTGCAGAAGCGGCCGTGTTTCACAGGCATAGACCTTGATCGACTTGCCTTCCTCGCGGGCGCGGTAGAAAACACCCAGGGCCGTGCCATAACCGCTCGTCGCCAAGCCTCCCGCGTTGCAGACGGTCAAGAGGTTGTCCCCGTCCTTGACGAGACAGGCGGCATGGCGGCTCATCTGAAAACACATCTGGATATCTTCGCTTAAAATTGCATCTGCTTCCTTCTTAAGGAATAGAAGAAGCTTCTTTTTGTCCTCCCCTTCATGCGCCTCGACGACGCGGACCATGCGATCCAGGGCCCAGGAGAGGTTGACGGCCGTTGGCCTGGCAGACGCCAGATACCTGCGGATCTGGCGGGCTTCATGCAGGAGGCCCGGCCACGCCTTGACCTTAGACCTCCTCAATCCGAGGACAAACCCCATGGCTGCGGCAATGCCGATCAGGGGCGCCCCTCTCACTTTCAGTTTCTTGATCGCCTGCCAAACGCAGGAGACATCCCTGCAATGTTCATAGGCCAGGGCCACCGGCAGCCTTGTCTGATCGATGATACAGACATGGTCGCCTTCCCAAAAGATAGGGCTCACAAAGATATTTTTCATCATACGGCTCGCTTTCCGGTATTTATCTAGCGCATGATCAGCCTTAAGAAGAAATTCTTGCGCACGTCTATCGCCCCGCGAGGACAAATCTCCTGACAGCACAAGCACAGGATACATCGGGACCGCTGAAAGTGGACGCGTTTGGCGTCAAGACGGATCGCCCCTGCCGGACAGCTCTTCTGACAGATACCGCAGAGCTTGCAGTGAGATACATCCACATAAGGCTTAAACGACAAAAAAGCCGTCAATAAACGACTCAAGGCTTTTGGCATCCGCGGGAGTTTCGCCAGGATGCTCGCCTTCGGAAGCCTGAAAGACGCCGCCACAAAATCGCTCAAAGGGCCGCCCAAGACGTCGATATCCCGAAAATCCCCAGGCCCCAGGCCGCGTCTCACGGCTTCCTTGTTCGTCGGGATGACAAGGGCGTCCTGGCGCATCAGATGCGCCAGGACCATGTCCACACACACGCCGTTGGCGCCGGCCGCGATCAGGCCCATGTGTTTGAGCGTGCCTGCCGAACCGGGCCCGTCGCCTTCCATGGCCGTGATCCCGTCGACAATATTCAGGTCAGGCCTCCGCGCTTCATAAATATCGACAATCACCCGGCTCAAATCCAAGGCCTTGGGATGGTCAAAATGGATCTTCATCTTGTGCATGCCGACGACCAGGCCGAAAAGATTCTTAAGACAGGCCGTCAGGATCGTATATCCGTGGGTCTTGAACTTGGGGACATTGACCAGGCGGTCACAAGAAAATGCCCAAGGCGTCAGAGGATAACCTTTGACAAGGCGGCTCTTGGTGAAATAGACGAGTTCGACGCCCTCCTCTTCACAGACCCTCTTGATGCCGGAAACCTCATAGACCTTGTTGATGTCTTTTTTTTCGCCCCACACGCTCGGCGAATCCCCGCAGACGATATGCTTCGTGACCGGACGAAGCAGGCGAATGACGGCGCGCACGACTTCGGGATGCGTATCCACCCCTTTCTGGGGCGCAGCATCCGTCAGGAGATTCGGCTTGAGCAGTACCTTTTCACCCGGTTTCACAAAGCGTTCGATACCGCCCAGAAGGCGGACAGCTTCTTCCACTGCCGCCTGCACCTGCGCGGTCTCATAGCTTGCGCACCTCACCAGAGAAACCTTATGGTCTGTCATGACGTTATTTGAAAGAACTGCCTGGCATTCTTTGTCGTCTGGGCACAAACCTTCTCGACATCAATGCCTTTGACGCGGCTGACCTCACGGGCCACCTCAACGACATTGGCCGGCTCGTTGCGCCTGCCCCTTTTGCCCTCGGGCGAAAGATAAGGCGCATCTGTTTCCAAAAACATCTTTTCCAGAGGGACGCAACGGACAAGATCGCGCAGGCCCTGGGCTTTCTTATAGGTGATGTTCGCCGTAAAAGAAACAAAAAAACCCATATCCAGGCACGCCGACAAAAAATCCGCGCTCCCCGAAAAACAATGCACGACGATACCGGGGATGCCCTTCGTCGCTTCAGGCGTCAGCATCCGGAGCATATCGGACTCGGCATTGCGGCAGTGAATCACCAAAGGTTTCATCATCCGGGCGGCCAGGGCCAGAAAACGGCCGAACACGTCGCGCTGGGCCGACGGCTCCGAAAGGTTGCGGAAAAAATCCAGGCCCACCTCGCCGATAGCGACTACTTTCGGCTCTTTGCCGAGTTTCTCGATCTCGGCAAAGGCCGCATCATCACACTCCCTGGCGTCGTGGGGATGGATACCGACGGTCGCGAACACCTCGGGGTATGCCCGGCTCAAGGCCACGGCACGGCGGCTCCCCTCCAGGCTTGAACCGACATTGATCAGGGCCTCGACCCCGGCGGCCTTTGCCGCCGCCAGCGCCTGCGGCCGGTCGGAGTCGAATTCAGAAAAATCCAAATGGCAATGCGTATCAATTAACAATGGTTTCTCCTAAAAAAACCCTAAACCCAAAATCCTAAACTCTAAACAAATCCAAAACATCCCAAACCCAAAATTCAAAACAGCTATTTTAAATATTTGAGTTTTGTGTTTTGTGTTTATTTAGGATTTAGAGTTTAGGGCTTAGGGTTTCTTTCCTGCCGGAACAAATTCCTATCCTCTGTCTTCCACGATGATTCTCGGAAATAAAGGTTCACCCTTCGCGACGCGGTCACCCTTGAGTTGAGACAAGATCTTGGCGGATGTCTGCGGCATAAAAGGCGCCAATTCAACGGCCACCTGACGCAACACCAAAAACATAACAGAAAGAAAATCCTCCAGCTCCGCTGTCTTGCCTTCTTTCTTCAGATTCCAGGGTTTTGTCTCTTCCACAAACTTATTCGCGTCGCCGATCACATCCCAGATGGACTGAAGGGCCGCGATGAAATCCAGCTTGTCTAAGGCCGTGTCCACGGACACGGAAAGCTTTTCGAGCTTGGCCAGGATCGAGGAACCCAGGACCGAAACGGCCCTGTCCTTGCGCAACGCGGGAATGCGCCCGTCGATATACTTCTCCGACATCGTCAGCGTCCTGTAAACGAGATTGCCCAGGTCATTGGCCAGGTCCCCGTTGAAACGCTTGATGAGCGCCTCCCGGGAAAAAACGCCGTCCAGCCCAAAGGGAACATCGCGCAAAAGGAAATAACGGTAAACGTCTATGCCGAACTCATCGATGATATCCAGCGGATTGACGACATTCCCGCGGCTCTTGGACATTTTTTCTTCGCCGACCTGCCACCATCCGTGCGCGAAGATCCTGCGCGGCACAGGCAGCCCGGCCGCGTGCAGCATGATCGGCCAGATAACCGCATGCTGGCGCAGGATATCTTTGCCCATCAAATGAAGGACGGACGGCCAGAAGGCGTCGAATTTTTTAAGGTCTGCGGGATATCCCAGCGCGCTGATATAGTTGATCAGCGCATCGAACCATACGTATGTCACGTGATCAGGCGAAAAGGGCAAAGGGATCCCCCAGCTCAGGCGGCTCCTGGGGCGGGAAACGCACAGGTCGGTCAGGACGTTCTCTTCCAGAAAGCTCAAGACCTCGTTGCGGCGGGATTCCGGCTGGATAAAATCAGGATTGTCCTTGATATACTGGAGGAGCCACGCCTGGTGACGGGAGAGCTTAAAAAAATAATTCGATTCCTTGATGCGTTCGATCGGCCTCTTGCAATCCGGGCACAATCCGCCTTCGGCCTGCTTTTCCGTCCAGAAAACCTCGCAGGGCACGCAATAAAGGCCTTCATAATCGCCGAGCGTCAACTCACCCTTGTCATAAAGGAGCTGCAGGAAATGCCCGACGGCCTTGATGTGGCGGGCCTCGGTCGTGCGGATAAAATCGTCATAGCTGATGTCCAACTTTTTCCAGGTCTCTTTGAAGCGCGGGATGATGCCGTCCACGAATTCCTGCGGCGTCTTGCCCGCCTCCTGCGCGGCCCGCAGCACCTTCTGTCCGTGTTCGTCGGTGCCGGTGAGAAAATACACATCCCATCCGCGCTGTCTCTTGTGACGGGAGAGAACGTCGGCGGCGATCGTCGTATAGGAGTGACCGATATGCGGCAGGCCGTTGACATAGTATATGGGTGTCGTGACATAGAACGTTTTCATTATTTTATCTTGTAGGTCACTTCAATCAGTTTGCCGTCCTCCAGCAGGACGCTGGCTTTTCTCTTGAGGATATTAATGGAGATCACTTTCCCTTTGCCTTCAGGCGTCTCGACGCGCTCGCCTTCCCGCGGAAGCCCCTTGCACATCTCTTTATAGTGTTTATGCTCGAAGGAGAGGCAGCACATGAGGCGGCCGCAGAGGCCGGAGATCTTCGGCGGGTTGAGCGGCAGGTTTTGGTCTTTGGCCATCCGGATCGTCACGGGTTCGAAATCTTTCAGGAACCTGCAGCAACACAGCTCCTTGCCGCACGGACCGAACCCTCCCAGGATCTTGGCTTCGTCCCTGACCCCGATCTGGCGCAGTTCAATGCGCGCCTTAAAGATCTTGGCCAATTCCTTGACCAACTCCCGGAAATCCACGCGGCCCTCGGCCGTGAAATAAAAAAGGATCTTGGAACGGTCAAAGGCATATTCGGCGCCGACCAGTTTCATGTCGAGCTTATGCTCTTCGATCTTCCTGGAACAGGTAATCGAGGCCTCCTGGGCCCTCTTCCTATTGTCCTGGATCTGCCTGAGGTCGGCATCCGTCACGACCCTGAGGACCTTCTTGACGGATTCATCGACCTTTTCCGTCAATACGGGGTCGGTAACGACCTGGCCGTAATCGACACCCCGCTCCACTTCAACGATGACCATGTCGTTGTTCTTGATCTGCAGCCCCTCTGCGCGGCAACAGAAGACAGAGCCCATTTCCCTTAATCTCACTTGTGCAATGACTTCCATAAAATGAATCTCTCCATACTCACGAGGTAGCCCAGAAAGGGCAGACCTCCGTCTTCCTCTAAACGGAGGGTCTAGCCCAGAAAGGGTAGACCCTCCTCATTCCACATAAAGGAAGGGTCTGATCTTCGCCGCATGCTGCGGCCCGATCAAGCGATTTTTTGCAGTTCAGAATTCAGGCGGGCCAGTGCCAGCCTCATATTGACGTTGGCCTTCAGATCGGCTGTCGTCTGGGCCACAAGCTTCAATGCCCCCTCCAATACCTCGGGATTCAGCTTTCGGGAGAGGTGTATTATATCATCAATCCTATCGGCGTTTATGAAATATTTTTTCTCGGCTGAGATTTTAGCGACGAGGATATCCCGCAGCCAGCCAGCCAGAAGATAGAGCGCCATCTCTGTCTCCTGCCTCGACTCTTTTTTTGGCGAAGCCCCACGGCCCTGGCCCCCCAACAGCCCCACCTCTCCTTTCATCCATGCGGCGGCCAGGCGGTTCCTCTGCATAAAAACCTTTTCCTGGTGAAACCGCAAAGCCGCCTCCATGCAGCCCTCGGAGATACGCGAAAGATAAAAGGCTTCGTCTTCGCCGACTCCATGGTCCCTGCGAAGGACCTCAAAGATCACGGACTCCTGCAGGCTGCTGAAAACGATCCGCTGGCAGCGCGAGACGATCGTCGGCACCATCGCCTTCAAGCTGGTTGCCAAGATGATGATGACCGTATCCGGCGCCGGCTCCTCCAGCGTCTTCAAGAGCGCATTGGAGGATTCATCGTTCAGGGCGGCGCCGTCCGAGATAATAAGGACCTTCGTCGAAGATTCAAAACCTTTGAGGGAGAGCCGGCGGCAGGCCTCGCGGACAACGTCGATCCTGATAAATTGACCGTCAGGCGAAAGGACCTGGATGTCGGGATGGTTGGCGGCGTCCGCCTTCCGGCAGGACGGGCATACATCACAAGGCTCGGCCTGGCGGGAGGCCGGACACACCAGAAGCTTGGCGAAGCTTATCGCAGCTTTTGACTTGCCGACGCCCGCAGGGCCGACGAAGATATAGGCGTGGCTCGCGCG
>Ga0172375_10005386_pt1 | contig 18499 bp, 18 predicted proteins | sample LakKiv1m_FD_114537 | JGI IMG/M metagenome (GOLD analysis project Ga0172375, IMG submission 114537) | Freshwater microbial communities from Kabuno Bay, South-Kivu, Congo - kab_092012_11.1m | ecosystem: Environmental > Aquatic > Freshwater > Lake | place: Democratic Republic of the Congo...
GACCATGAAAAAATTCAGATGCATAATATCTCTCTGAAAAGGCTTTATGACATCTTAGAAAGGCTTATAAACCTACCGCTTACAGAGAGAAAACAGCTAAAAGGGCTTGAACCTGAAAGGGCGGACTTGATTATCCCCGGCATACTCTTTACAATTAATGTCATGGAATCATTTGGATTTTCAGATATTTTGGTGAGCGATGACGGATTGCTCGAAGGCGCGCTCATACAGTTATCAGGGGAGGTTTTATAATTTCAACAATGGAACAGGTATTTAAAAGACCGGAAGGGCTTAAACAAGTTTCATACAGGTTTTGCCCCGGCTGCGGCCATAGTCTTATACACAGAATAATTGCGGAGTGCATTGATAATCTGAATATCAGAGAGAAAGTCATAGGGATTGCGCCGGTAGGATGCGCTGTATTTGCATACGACTATTTTAATTTCGATGTGATTGAGGTGGCGCACGGCAGGCCTCCTGCAGCTGCAACAGGGCTAAAGCGGGTTATGCCCGACAAAATAGTATTTTCGTATCAGGGCGACGGTGACCTTGCAGCAATCGGAACCGCGGAGATAATCCATGCCGCAAACAGGGGCGAAAATATTTCGGTATTTTTTGTTAATAACGCCACTTACGGCATGACAGGCGGACAGATGGCGCCTACAACCCTCTCAGGCCAGAAGACAACTACGACCCCGAGAGGCAGGGATATTAAGACATCAGGCCATCCCCTGCGTGTTTCTGAACTGCTTGCAGTTATTGAGGGGGTTTCTTTTATCACAAGGACGTCTGTGGATTCCATAAAAAATCTAATGCTCACAAAGAAGGCTGTTGAAAAGGCATTAAGGTATCAGATGGAAAATAAGGGATTCAGCCTTGTCGAGATATTATCTCCGTGTCCCACTGACTGGGGAATGACGACAGAGGAAGCTATAGACTGGATGCGCTCCGAGATGATGTCGGTTTTTCCTCTCGGAGTGCTTAAGGATAAATTTTCTGTCAAGAATTAGATAAGGAGACGGGTTTGGAACATACGATACTGGTAGCAGGTTTTGGGGGGCAGGGAATCCTGTTTCTCGGGAAATTGCTCGCGTACAGCGGCATGATCGAAGGAAAAGAAATTACGTGGTTCCCTTCTTACGGCGCAGAAGTGAGAGGCGGAACAGCAAACTGCACTGTAATTATCTCTGACGAGATGATAGGTTCGCCTATCGTCAGAAATCCTGAAATCATGGTAATAATGAACGAGGCGTCTCTCAATAAATTTCAGCCGAGGCTTAAGAAAAACGGGCTTCTGATATTCGATTCATCTCTCGTAAAAAAACCTGAATTAAGGCCCGATATCCGCGCTATACAGGTTCCCGCAAGCGAGATAGCAGTATCAATAGGCAGCACAAAATATGCAAACATGGTGATGTTCAGCGCCTTGCTTGCAGAGACCGGGATGATCAAAGAGAAATCGGCGATTAATGCTCTCGAAGAGCTGACCCCTGCCAAGAGGAAAAAGTCGCTCGATGCGAATAAAGAGGCAATGGCAAGAGGAAGAAAATTCGTTGAAGATAAGAAAAGCAAAAATATCTGACATAAAACAGATACATAAGTTCGTTAATGACTTTGCAAAAAAAGAGGAGATGCTTCCACGCTCCCTGAATGACCTCTATGAAAGCCTCCGCGATATTTATATTTATGAAGACAGGGGGAAAATAAAAGGCGTCTGCTCCCTTCACATAATGTGGGAAGACCTCGCAGAGATAAGATCGCTTGCCGTAAGCAAAGAATCGCAGGGCAGAGGCATCGGCAGGAGTCTCTTGAACGCGTGTATTAAAGAGGCGCGGGCGCTTGGCATCAAGAGAGTATTCGCCCTTACATACCAGCCTGATTTTTTTAGAAAAGCCGGGTTCAATGACGTTGACAAATCAAAGCTCCCTCAAAAGATATGGGGCGACTGTCTCAGGTGCCCGAAGTTTCCTGAATGCGATGAAGACGCTGTTATAATGGAGATTTAAGGCAAGAAATATTCTTCAACCGCTACTTAAAGCTACCTCACGATCTTCATGCTTATATCCGCTGCTGTGGCTGAATGCGTGAGCGCGCCTATTGATATTAAATCCACTCCTGTCTCCGCAATCTCCCTTACATTTTCAAGGCTCACATTTCCCGACGCCTCGAGGATTATGTCCTTGCTTTTTTCACGCACAATCTTAACAGCCTCTTTCATGGCCGGGACGGACATGTTATCAAGCATTATAATGTCGGCGCCTGTCTCCATTGCCTCTTGCATGTCATTAAGGTTTTCAACCTCGACCTCGACCTTTGCGAGATGACGCCCTTTTTTTGCCAATCGCATAGCCTCTGTTATGCTTCCTACAGCCTCTATGTGGTTGTCTTTAATCAATATGCCGTCAAAAAGGCCGAACCTGTGATTGCTGCCTCCGCCCATCCTCACAGCATATTTTTCCATGAACCTTAACCCCGGAGTAGTTTTTCTTGTATCCACAATCTTTGCATTCAGGCCATTCACTTTTTCCACAAATGTATTTGCCATTGTTGCAATCCCTGAAAGGCGCTGCATAATGTTGAGGCTTACCCTTTCCCCTGAAAGCAGGGTCTTAGTCCTGCCGTTAATCTCCGCAATCACATCACCCTTTGCAGCCTTTGAACCATCGCTGATAAAAACAGAAATTTTCACGCCTGCATCAAGGATTTCAAAGACCTCTTTCACAAATGGAAGGCCGGCAACAACAAAATTCCCTTTTGCCATTATTAACGCCCTTGAATCATGATCTTCGGGGATAAGAAGCGCGGTCGTAATATCGCCGTTCCCTATATCCTCTTCAAGAGCCATGCGGATTATCTCCTTGACGCTATGCGGTATTTTCATTTTTATCTTCTTCTGAAAATAGAAAACAATCCCAGCACGCCGCCTATCGCAGCGCCTAAGGCAAGAGCGCCTCTCCAATCGAATAATGTCGTCACATTCCCTTTTACCTTATTCGCAATCATAAAAACAGACGCGCTGTTTTCAGCCTTAATATTCATCGCCGCCATAACTCCAATGGCGCTCTTATTTGAGATTGATTCTCCCCTCGATACAACCAGAGGCGAGAAAGAAAGATTGAGAGTTGTTTTGTCGCCCGCGGTTACCGCGCTTATGCTCTGATTCAGGTTCACGTCATTGCCTCTTAAAATACCTGTAGCCCCCTGTGTTACTTCGATTCTCTCGCCGTCAACGCTCAGGGCTCCGACCTGCTGCATCTCTATATGCCCGCCCTCGATTGTCCGCGCAGAACTTTGTTTCATGTTCACAAATTCTGCTTCTACAGATTCCATGTCCTTTTCTTCTATCACGCCCTTGCTGCCCTTTGCCGTCATATAACCTCCTTCCGCCTTAGGCGGATTTTACCTGCTTAAGCTTCTTAATATTTTCTTCTATCCTTTCTCTTTTGGCCGCAAATTCGTCATATTTAGCCTTTTCCTTTTTAACAACATCTTGAGGCGCCCTCTGTAAAAAATCCTCGTTAAAAAGTTTCCTGTCAAGAAAGGCCATGGACTCTTCGACCTTTATCTTCTCTTTCATAAGTCTATCAATTTCCGCGTCAATATTCAAAAGCCCTTTAATAGGCACATATATTTCCATATAATCCCTTACACATGCCGCAGAGTCCGCAGGTTTTTTGACATCAGGCCCTATTTCTATTTCTGAGGCCTTTGCGAGCTTTCTGAGATAGTGCATATTCGATATCAGAACAGCAGCCGCGTCATCTGAAAAAGTCTTTATCGCTGCCTTTACTTCAGCAGAAGGAGAAAGATTAAATTCGCCTTTTATAGCGCGTATCCCCATTATTGCCTCTATCACATAAGACATCTCTGCCTCTGCCTTTTTATCTCCTGGAAGAGATCCGGGATATTCAGAAATCATAATGCTTTCCTTGTCCCTTGAACCCATTGGCAAGCTTTGCCATATTTCCTCTGTCACATAAGGCATAAACGGGTGAAGAAGCCTTAGAGATTTCTCAAGCGTATGAAGCAGGCACCATAAAACTCCATCTCTTGTTTCAGGATTGCTTATCCCTGATTTTGACATTTCAATATACCAGTCGCAGAATTCATGCCATACAAACTGATAAATGCTGTTTGCAGCGTCATTAAACCTGTAATCTTCAAGCGCAGTATTTATCTCGTCTGCAGTTGCCGCAAGTCGGCTAAGTATCCACTTGCTTGCAAGGTCAAGATCGGAAGGCGGTGAATCGGTGAATCGGTGAATCGGTGAATTTTCAAGGTTCATCATTATAAATCTTGTCGCATTCCATATCTTATTTACAAAGTGCCTGTATCCTTCAACCCTTTCTTCAGAGAATTTTATATCCCTTCCCTGAGCGGCAAAGGCGCAGAGAGTAAACCTGAACGCATCTGTGCCGTATTTATTAATCATTATCAGCGGATCAACGACATTGCCTTTAGATTTTGACATCTTCTGCCCTGACGCGTCCCTTATGATCGCATGAATATACACGTCCCTGAAAGGCGCATCTCCCATAAACTTAAGCCCCATCATTATCATTCTTGCAACCCAGAAAAACAAAATATCAAAGGCAGTCACAAGAACGTTTGTCGGATAAAAGTTTTTCAGGTCAGGCGTGTCATCCGGCCACCCGAGAGTCGAGAACGGCCAGAGCGCCGATGAAAACCATGTGTCAAGAACATCTTCATCCTGGAGCAATTCCTTAGAGCCGCAATAGGGACATTCCTCAGGCGTCCCGCGGGATACAATGACTCCATTTTTCATTTTGCATTTTTCATTTTGCATTTTCTGGCAATACCATACCGGTATCCTGTGTCCCCACCATATCTGTCTGGAGACGCACCAGTCTTTTATATTTTCCATCCACCCGAAATACGCATTTTCCCATGAAGAAGGGGATATCTTTATCCTGCCTTCTCTTACACACTTCACTGCTTCGGCTGCAAGCGCCTTAACATTCACATACCACTGAAGCGTCGGCAGGGGCTCTATTATTGTCTTGCATCTGTAACAGTATCCGACTGCGTGCCGGTGTTTTTCTTCCCTGTCTACAAGGTCAAGTTCTTTAAGCCTTTTGATAACGCGCTTTCTGCATTCATACCTGTCAAGGCCCTCATATTCGGGCCCTGCATCAGGAGTCATAATCCCGTCCTTGCCTATGACAACAATAAAAGGCAATGAGGGGCTCTGCCTCTTTGCAATAGCCTCATCATTGAAGTCATGAGCAGGCGTAACCTTAACAGCTCCTGTGCCGAATTCCATATCAACTTCGCTGTCAGAAATAACCGGTATCTTTCGGTTTGTCAGAGGGAGGGAAACAGCCTTGCCTATCAAATCTTTATACCTTTCATCTTCGGGATTTACGGCAACAGCGGTATCTCCGAGCATTGTCTCAGGCCTCGTCGTAGCCACTGTGATAAATTTGCTTCCATCCGAAAACGGATACTTTATATGCGTTAATCTGCCGTCAAAATCCTCGTGTTCCACTTCGAGGTCGGACAAGGCCGTGCGGCAGCGCGGACACCAGTTTATGAGCCTGTTATCGCGGTATATCAGCCCGTCTTCATAAAGCCTGACAAAGACCTCTCTGACAGCCTTTGAAAGCCCTTCATCGAGCGTAAATCTCTCTCTCGACCAGTCACAGGATGCGCCTATCTTTTTAAGCTGGTGGATAATCTTTCCGCCGTATTCAGCCTTCCATTTCCAGACCCTTGCGATAAACTCATCCCTCCCAAGCTGCTGGCGTGTAAGTTTCTCCGCTGCGAGCTGTCTTTCCACGACATTCTGCGTTGCAATGCCCGCGTGGTCGGTGCCCGGAACCCAAAGCACCTTATAACCGCGCATCCTCATCCATCTGGCAAGAATATCCTGAAGCGTTGCATTAAGGGCGTGCCCCATATGAAGCGAGCCTGTGACATTCGGCGGGGGAATTACAATTGAGTATGGCTCTCCCGAGGCGTTTATTTCAGGCTTAAAATAGCCTTCGCGCACCCATAGCTCATACCATTTTTCTTCTATACCCTCGGGGCTGTAAGTCTTATTTAACTCTGTCATAAATTTGGGGATTGAGGACTGTATCTAACTTTCGGACTTTATCTTCTCTATCTCCCTTGCAATCATTCTCTCCGTAATGTCGGGAACCGTCTCCCATATAATTTTTTCTATTTCCTTATTCACGGATGCAAGAGAAGTCTGCAGCATTTCTCTGAGGAGTTTTTCGGTAAGTTCAGGGGCCACTTCCCATAAAACTTTTTCAATGGAATCTTTTAATAAAGGCGTAAGCGAGGTGAGAATGGCGCTTTTAACATCTATCTCTGCAAGTGATGACGCAACCCTGTCATCCACTGTTTTCCTGAATATTGCGGACATTTCCTGTGTTGACGGCATTGTCATCTCAGGCGTTCTTAACTCTCTTTGCTGAAATACAGGCCGTTGCGACTCGAAACCGGGAGGAGGAACAGGAGTTTCTATCTCCTCTGCCATCACAGCCTCTGCTTCTACTGCTTCTCCTTCAGGCTCGAATGCCTCTGCAATACCCTCCCCTTCTGGTTCCGCAAGGGCAGCGGCAATAGCGCCCTCTTCTTCCAGAGGAACTTCTATGCCTGTAGTTTCTGCCGGAACTTCTTCCGCAGCCTCCATTGCCTCTGCTGCCCAGAGTTCTTCTTCGGCTCCGACAGCCTCTGCAACAATTCCCTCTTCTTCAGCCTCCACCGGCATAACCGCTTGCCCTGCTTCCGAAGCAGACATCAGAGACGCGTTTATCTTGCTTATCAGCTCCTGAGATTCGAAAGGTTTAACGACAAAACTGTCTGCTTTTACCTGCCTTGCAAGTTCTTCATCCAGCGGCTCAAAAGCGCCTGAAAGAAGAATAACAGGGACATTTCTTGTTGCCGGATTATCCTTCAGCTTTTCACATAATTGATACCCGTTCATCTTGGGCATTTCTATATCGGCAAGGACTATATCAGGCTTAAAAGCAGCGGCGACAGTAAGAGCCTCTTCGCCATTGTTAACAGCCTTTATCTCAAATCCCTCTTCAGCGAGAACGAGTTCTACGACCTTTTGAATGGTGATGCTGTCATCAGCAAGAAGCAGCTTACGCGCCATAATTCACTCCTTAAATATATTTACCAAAATTTTATTGCCAAACCATAGAAAAGTCAAGGTTTTTCCGCTATCGTTTAAACTATTTGTCTCGTAATCATAGATGAATCAAAAAAAACAAGCATAAAAAATATCAGGATAAAGAATTCATGAAATATTATAAAAAAAAAGGGCAGGCATAAAGCCTGCCCTTTTTTATGAGTAAAGCTTACTTCTTTTTTCCGTATTTGTGAATATTCTTAGACTTCTTTGCTGCCCATTTCATATCTTTATCTTTGTGGCAGTTAAGGCATGCAAAATCAAGTGTTACAAACCCTTTCGCAAACTGCGCCATTTCAGGTTTGCCGTCTTTTCCGATAACCTCTTTGCCGTCCTTCATCTTCTTTTCCATGTAGAACATCTCAGCCTTAGGATCTGTGTTTATCTTGAAGACATGTGTTCTAATGTCTCCCTGTGTTTTGCTATAAGCTGTTGCTGATTTTGTAGCCATCGGCATGTGGCAGTCAACGCATGTTACGCCGACTTTCTGCATTTTTGAACCTGTGAAAGCCTCAGCATCTTTTGAATGGCAGGTTGCGCAATCTTTCTTAATGCTGAATTTGGCTCTCTTATGAGGGTTGTGGCAGGTTACGCAGTCAAAGTTCTTTTTGGCTCCTGCCAGCAATTCGGGATAGGTCTCATGATGTTTGATAAAACCGCCTGCAGCAGGAACCTTCTCGGGGTTTCCTCTGACATGGCACTGACCACAGAGCTTCGCTGATCTGTCAACCTTTATCTTGGATTTGTCTCCTGTTGCAGCGTGGTCGCTTGCAGGGCCGTGACATGCCTCGCACTGAATGCCGGGCGCTGCCCATGTCCCTACGATGCCTTCAAGCCCGTCCTGATGGCCTTCTTTTTTGTAGCCTGTTGTGTGACAGTTTCCGCAGGTATATTTTTTGTTCTTCGCATCTTTGCTGTAAAAGGACCATGAGCCGTCTTCGATATTGTACTGCGTTTTCAATTCAGAGCCATCTTTTGCCATGGTTATGATGTAGCCCTTCTTGTCCATGAACCTTAATTTTTTGTGAGCGCCTCCTATTACATAGGATATGTCATCCCATGAATAGCCCTTCGGCAATGGAAACATCCATGTTTTGGCAGTCTCTGCCTTCTGGATTTTGTAAGGATGCCCCGATACTTTAAAATCATTGTACTGATCCGGGTGGCACTTGAAACATGCGTCCGAGCCGACGTACGAAGCCGCGCTGACAGTTCCGAATGTCAGAAGCAACGCAGCCGCACACATGAAAAACAAAACCAACTTCTTCATACTTTCCTCCTCCTTTGTTTGATATGCTTCACGAAGTAAATATGCATGGTTAAAAACCACGTTTAGTATTACTAAACAGAGCGGGCAGTCTCAATAGAAATGTTCTTTACGGATTAGCTGCTTTTGTGAAGAATATTTCACAAGGGAAAAAGTGAGATTTACTCCTTTGAAATGACAGGCTCATATTATTCGTAGAGCTAAAAGCGCTCCGATTATTATTATCATAGCAGCCACGTATGTTTTGAATGTTTTGAGGGATATTTTCTTCAGAAATGTCTTACCTGCAAATGTGCCTGCAAAAGCCGATACAGTTGTTATGAGTAAGAGAATTACATTATCAGCAAGCACATCCTTATTGGCAAAGATATAAACAGGAATCCTTGTAACATCAACAACAGAAGCGATTATGGCTGCTGTTGCGACAAATGTTTCCTTCGAAATATTGTAATTAAGCAGATAGGCGCTGCGGATTGCTCCCTGATTGCCTACAAAGCCGCCTAAAAGCCCTGACAGAAAGCCTCCGATAAAATCAATCTTCCGGGGCAGTCTTACTTTTTCTCCAAATCCAGTTGCCTCTTTCAAGCCAAGGAATATCAAAACGACGCCTAAGAGAACCTTTACTATATACGAATCCATTTTTCCCTGAAGAAAAGCTCCTATGAATGCCCCGATCAGCGTTAAAACTCCAAAACGCTTTAACACATCCACGCTTATATGTTTTCCAAACATAGAGGCCTTCAATATGTTGTTAGACAGATGCACTACGGCGACTATAAGAATAGCTATTTTTACGTCATAAAATATTAGGAATACCGGCGTAAGGATTGTTCCCACGCCGAACCCTGTCATTAGCGTTAGTGACGCTGACAAGAATGCCGCGATAACAGGGATTAAAATGTTTATTTCCATAGGGCGGCTTATTTCGAAAGATAATTCTCTAAAATCTTAAGGCAGTCAAAGATTTTTTCACCTTCTTTTGTGAGGGTATATGTTTTCGCTTTATCCTGCGCCACAATCCCTGCTTCCTTAAGCGTCTTCAAATGAAAGACCACCTTTGTGTGATCTTCTATCTCAAGCTCTTTTGTCATTTCCATCAGGCGCATTTTTTTCTTTAACCAGAGCATTCTTATAATCCTTCTCCTTATATAATTGGATAAAGAGTTCAATGTATAGTCAAGATTTAACTTCTTTATGCCTTCTTCAAACCGCACCTCTTCAAGCATCCGCCTTACAGTGGCGAGGAGTTCGGCTATCTTAAAAGGTTTTGCTATGTAGTCGCTGGCGCCTTTTTTAATGGCATCCACCGCATTCTCTACAGTTGCGAAAGCGGTAATCATAATTACCCGTATTTTGGGATTGATTTTTTTAATCTCATTAAGGGCCTCAATGCCGCTCATTCCCGGCATCATCAGGTCTAAAAGCGCAATATCGAAATCTTCAGAGGCGGCCTTCTCTATCGCCTCTTTGCCGGAGACTGCTTCGAATGTCTGATACCCTGCTTCTTTCAGTATCTCAGAGAGGTTTGCCCTTAGCTCTTTATCATCGTCTACTATTAAAATCTTGTTCATGCTGTCTATGCCCCTTTATCCGCTGCAGGAAGGATTATAGTAACCATTGTCCCTTCGCCTTCCGTGCTCTCTATATCTATACTCCCGTTATGCTGGGAGACAATGCCGTAGCATATTGACAGACCGAGTCCTGTGCCGACCCCGATGTCCTTTGTAGAAAAGAAGGGGTCAAATGCCTTCGGGATATTTTCTGCTGAGATTCCCATGCCTGAGTCAGCTATCTTTACCTTAACCCATCCTTCATTATGCGAGCTTTCAATGCGTATATCTCCTGTGCCTTCGGGCATTGCCTGAATTGAATTATCCAGAATATTTACAAAGACCTGCTCTAATTTTACAGGGTCGCCCATTACATAAGACATGTCTGAAAGGGTTCTGTGCACAGTTATATCTTTAAATTTGTATTGGAGAAGCGTAATCGCTCCTTGAATGATAGCGTTTATGTTAACAGGTTTCATTTCCGTCTCTGTATTACGGGAAAACTGCAAGAGCTCTCTGGCAATGATAGACGCCTTATCAACATTCCTTCCTATGGCGTCAACTTTTTTCAATATATCGTCAGAGCCGCAGCAGCCTTCGAGCTTGGTTCTTAGGGTCTGGGCGTTTAAGGAAGCGTTTGTCAAAGGGTTATTTATCTCGTGGGCAATGCCCGCAGCAAATCTTCCGAGGGATGCCATTTTATCCGTCTGTGCAAGATTCTTTAGCTGCTGTTCCAGTTTTTTCCTTGTTTCCAGATCAGAAATATTCAGCGCCTTTATTATGAAACAGGCTATCAGGACCGCTGACATAGCCCGTAGCATTTCTATACGCACCGGGAAATAAGGCAGCACTGAAAAGGATGGGACTACTCCAGCAAAAATACTATAAAATGCAAAAGCAACTCCGGCATATAAGAGGTTTTTTGAAATAGAGAGGCTCAGGTTTTTGAGTTCGCGGGAATATGTCACTAATCCGTAAGCAGTTATAAGCCCGCCGGAAATACCAAACGTGCTTCTGGACAAGATGTCTGCCCTTTCAAAGAACTGTATGTCCATGCTGAAACCATAACTAATCCACAGATAAATAACCCAGAAGAGAGTAAGCGCCGGAGTAATCCAATTTAACCATTTTCTGCGATTGTTAATAGAACGCACAAGGGTTAAACCAAATTGCAGCAAGAAAAGAAAAGATAAAACAACGACAAGCATCGTTGCCAGCCTTACCAGCAATATTTCGTTCGTTGATATATACTGCCCCTGCAGAATCAGGTAGAGTTCAAGCCATTCATGCGCTCCATGAGAGAATCCAAATCCTGCCAAAAGCCACAGGCTGCCTGCAAGCTTCAGCTCGCTTCCCTTCATGTCTTTTACGGCAATGGATATGCCCAAAAAAACAAACGCTAACCCATAGAAAAAATACAGCAGGCAAAGCTGCGGAACATTCGCGAACAGTTTAAGCTCAAAAAATTCAAACACTGCAAACTCCTTTCAGGCTCTGTTCAACATAACCTTTCCAATGACTATATTTAAACATAACAGGAAAATTTTTTCTGCTTATCTGATACACTAATATAAGAATGGGGCCGGGAGAATATTCGCAGAGGCTGTCTGATATCTACGGGGCAATCGATAATGCTTATGGCAAAGCGCAGAGGCATTACGGATTTAGCTGTAAAGGCTGCGCTGATAATTGCTGTGCCACAAAGTTTCATCATCACACCTTAGTGGAAGAGCTTTTTCTTGCGGAAGGATTAAAGAAGCTTGGAAGGGATAAACTGGGAGAGATTGCATTGCGGGCAAAGAATGTGGCGGAGGCGCATAATTCTTCCCCAGAGGACATACGGATTATGTGCCCTCTGAATGAGAATGGCTTATGCATTCCATACGAATACCGTCCCATGATATGCAGGATTCACGGCGTGCCATATGAACTTTTCAGAAATTTTAAAATGGAATACGGCGACGGGTGTTACAGATTTATCACGGAAAAGGAAAATGCAGCAAAGGACTTCAGAATTAAGAGGACAGAATTCTATCTGGATATAGCAATGCTTGAAAAAGAGATAAGAGAGCGCCTTAATTTTACAGGCAGATACAAAAAGACAACGGCAGAGATGATATTAGCTATTATCAATGGAAAAGAATTCAAAACAGATTAGCCTTCAGGCAGAAGGGATTTCATGCACAGGCTGCGCCATGGACCTGGAAACCGTGCTCCGCAATATTGATGGAATTTTAAATGCAACCGTCAGCTATGCGGAAGAAATAATAAATATTAAATACAATCCCGATGAGATCGCTGCAGAACATATTCTTGCGCTTATAAAAAAGATAGGATTTAAAACAAAACCGATAATATAAGGCTATGAACGACCTGCAGGTGTTTGACCAAACACAGAAAAATCCCTTAAAATCAATTGAGCGAGAGTGGCGGAATTGGCAGACGCGCAGGACTTAGGATCCTGTGGGGAAACCTGTAGGGGTTCAACTCCCCTCTCTCGCACCAGTAAAATATTTCGCGGGCATAAAATTAATTTTATACGCCGAAAGGAGCTATATATGTTCGGACAGAGATTTTCTTTAGCATTATGCGCTGTTTGCGTATTGACCTTCTGTTTTTCAGAAATCGCGAATGCTGGAGATTACGTCATTACAAAATGGCGGCCCTCTTCAAAAGTCAGGAAAAGCAGGGCAGCAACGATAACTATTAAATATAACGGAGGCGGAAGCAGGCTTCTTAACAATAGTTGTTTCAGGGCTACTTTTGAAGATGACTCTACATGTGACGGCTCTTTTGGAGACTTTAAAGACACAATAATAAACGCTGGAGAGCGAATTACCCGCAAGGTATATTTTTGTGAAAACAAATATCTGATTAAAAACATAATCTACACCTGTAAGGATTCTTTTTAGCCCTATGCATTTAATACTTTTTGACATTGACGGAACATTGATAGACTCAGGAGAGGCAGGGACGCGCTCGATGGACCTTGCGTTCAGAGAACTCTTTGATGTTGAAAACTCATTTCACGGCATAGGCATGGCAGGCAAAACAGACACGCAGATAATGAAAGAGGGCTTAACAAAACACGGGATATCAGCCAATGGCAATCTCGATGCGCTTATGGATGTTTACCTCAAACACCTGCAAAAAGAGATAAACAATGACAGAAAGCATATAAAGCCGGGCATTCATAAACTGTTGGAAGATCTGAGTCTTATGAAAAATATGAAAATTGGACTTCTTACAGGAAATATTGAGGCAGGCGCGAGGATAAAACTTAAGTCATTCGATTTGAATAAATATTTCCAGTCAGGGGCCTTCGGAAGCGATGATGAAGACAGGGACAAACTCCTGCCTGTTGCAAAGAATAGGTTTGAGGAGCTATACGGCTCAAAAATAAATTTTAAGGATTGTGTTGTGATAGGCGACACGCCCCGCGATGTTCATTGTTCGAAGCCTTACGGCGCAGTGTCTGTCGGAGTCGCAACAGGCCCGTATACAATTGCTGCTCTTAAACAGGCAGGCGCTGATTTTGTATTTGAAAACCTCTCGGAACATTCAAGACTTCTTCAAGTGTTAGGATAAAAACGAAAGGAGCAGTATGAATATATCCGTCAAAAATATAAATGAAGTAAATTGCAAATGCGATGCGCTTATCCTTCCTTTTACCGAAGGAAACTCAGGGGCCTATAAACAGCTTGGTCCTGCATTCCAAAATCTCATCAAAAAAGTATTCTCAAAAGAGTTCAGCGGCAAACAGAATGAAGTTCTGCTGATCCCGGCTCCTTCCAACATAAAACCGGAAAGGATACTGCTTATCGGCCTTGGGAAAAAAGACGAGATTTCCGCTGAAAAAATCAGGCAGGCCGGCGGCAAGGCTGCAACATATCTTCGGGATATGGGGATGAAAAATATCGCCCTCTCGACAGGCGTTATATCAGCTTTTAAACTTTCGCCTGCGGATTTTATGGAAGGCGCATTGCTCGGACTTTATAAATTTAAAAAATACAGGAAGGGCAATAATGATAAAAAGCTTAAAAATCTTACGGTGCTTTCACGAGAAATAAAAAGATTACAGAGCGCGGGCGAGGCAGTTAAAAAAATAAGTTCTGCTGTTTCTTTCGCAAAAGACCTGATAAATACACCGTCTAATGATATGACGCCCGCACATCTCGCAAAAGCGGCAATGTCTTTAAAACGGAAGAATATTTCAGTCAGGATCCTTGAGAAAAAAGACGCAGAGAAGCTCGGCATGGGAGTTTACCTCTCTGTTGCAAAGGGCTCTCATGAGCCTCCAAAATTTATAGTGCTTGAGTATAAGGGCGCTAAAAAGAAACAGCCTTTGGCGCTCATAGGAAAATCAATCACATTTGACAGCGGAGGCATTTCATTAAAACCCGCAGACGGCATGGAGAAGATGAAATACGACATGGCGGGAGGAGCCGCAGTCCTCGGCATATTCAAGGCTGTTTCCGAACTAAAACTGCCTGTTAATCTTGTCGGGATACTTCCTGCGACAGAAAACCTTCCCGGAGGCTCTGCGACAAAGCCCGGAGATATTGTTAAGTCAATCACAGGCAAAACCGTTGAGATTATCAATACGGATGCAGAGGGCAGGCTTGTTCTTGCAGATGCAATCGGATATGCAAAGCGCTTTAAACCTGCTGCAATTATTGATATGGCAACTCTTACCGGCGCCTGTTCCATTGCTTTAGGCAGTGAAGCAATAGCAATGATGGGGAATGACAAGAAACTGATAGAAAAATTCAAGCAGTCAGCAGCAAGAACATATGAGCGCGTGTGGGAAATGCCATTATACGACGAATATAAAGAATACCTGAAAAGCGATACTGCCGACATCAAAAATACAGGAGGCAAAAACGGTTCTCTGGTAACAGCGGCATACTTCCTCTATGAATTTGCGGAAAAAACTCCATGGGTTCATCTTGACATTGCAGGCACCGCATGGGTTGATAAGGATAAGCCCTATATCCCCAAAGGAGCATCGGGAATAGGGGCGAGGCTGGTAATGGATTTTCTTAAAAATTTGAGGCCATAGGTTAAGTAAGCAGGGTATAGCATTTGAGCGGTTTTGAGTTCTGCCAGCCTTTAGGCGGGACAGAAGTCACCTCGGAGCGAAGCGAGAATGAGCGAAAATGGTATAGCTGCTTACTATTTTAAATTATCTCAGATACCCTTCAATTAAAACATCTTCACCGATTCTTCTGACTTTTATGTCTTGTAATTGATGCGCTTCAGGAAGCTTCCTGAAGGCCTTTCCTCCAACACACGGGAATGACTCTCTGCCTCCGATAATCTTTGGAGCTATAAAAAACATGACCTTATCGACAATGCCGTCTTCAAGCGCATGGAAATTCAATGATGAACCGCCTTCTATAAGCAACGAGGCGAGTTCCATTTTCCCAAGCTTTTCCATAAGCCATTTGAGATTAAGTTTGCCGTTAAAATGAATAAGTTTTATCCCTGAATCTTCGAGTCTCTTAGCTTTGTCTCCTGTATTTTCGGTCACGATAATTGTCTGGGGAGGAAGGCTCAGGACTCTCGCATTATTCGGAATCTCAAGATTAGGGTCAATGATAATCCTTATAGGGTCTTTCTTACCCTTACCCCTTGCCGTCAGTTGCGGATCATCAGCCTTAACAGTGCCTATTGCCGTCATTATTGCGTCTGTACTATTTCTTAATCTGTGGACTTCCGCTCTCGCCTTTTCTCCTGTAATCCATTTTGATTCTCCCTCTGGAGTGGCTATCTTGCCGTCAAGCGTCATTGCGATTTTCAGTATTACAAATGGTCTTTGGGTTGTTATGTATTTGATGTATGCCTCATTCACCCTCTTTGATTCTTTCTCAAGAACTCCCGATAGAGTCTTGACGCCTGCCTTATTCAGTTCTTCTATGCCCTGACCCGAGACTTTTGGATTTGGGTCTTTCATCCCTATTACAATTTTTTTTATTCCGGCATTGATAATTGCCTTTGTGCATGGCGGGGTTCTTTTTTCTATATGGCAGCATGGTTCAAGGTTCACGTAAAGCGCAGCGCCTTTCGCCCTCTTCCCTGCTTTTTGAATAACAAGCGCCTCGGCATGTGGGGTTCCGGGTTTTCTGTGATAGTCCTCGGCAATTATCTTTCCGTTTTTCACGAGCACAGCGCCGACCATCGGATTAGGGCTCGTCATGCCGCTTGCCTTTGCGGCAAGCCTGAGAACCCGTTTCATAATAGCAATATCTTTCATAGGGAATATAGGCTTACTTCTTCGTATAAGGCAGAAGCCCGCCTGCGATGATGATCTCTTTTTGCCTGTCATTCAAGTCCGAGACTGCCTCGAATGCGCTTCCTTTTGTGAGATTCTCTACTCTATATATCTGATTGCCTCTCAAAGAATTAATCATATTTTTTACCGCAATCCTGTCGCCTTTTTCGATTTTTTCGTGGTCCAAAGGATTTTTAAACGTCAGAGGAAGTATGCCAAAATTTATAAGATTTGCCTTGTGTATTCTTGCGAACGATTTTGCGATAACTGCCTGAAGCCCAAGAAACATTGGAGCGATAGCAGCATGTTCCCTTGAAGAACCCTGCCCATAGTTTTCTCCGCCTACTATAATGCATCCGCCTTTTCCCTTTGCCTCGTTAGCTCTCTTGCTGAATGTAGCATCAATCCCGCTGAAGACAAACTCTGAAATCTTCGGGATGTTAGAGCGGAATGGCAGGATTTTTGAGCCTGCAGGCATTATGTCATCTGTCGTGATGTTGTCTCCGAGTTTGAGCAGAACGTCTGCCTCAATATTGTCTTTAAGGGGTTCTTTTACTGATATATCTTTTATATTCGGGCCTTTGATGACAATTATTTTAGACGTATCCTTCTTCGGAGGCGTTATAAAATTTCTGTTTACAAGATATTTTTTCGGCTCGGCAAATCTCCCGATTTTAAGCCCTGATTTTCTTGGGTCAATAATCCTGCCTTTCACCGCAAACACAGCGCACGATACAGGGCTTGCAAGATATACAAAAGCATCTTTTGTTCCGCTTCTTCCTGGGAAGTTTCTGTTATACGAGCGAATCGATATCTGTCCGCTGCCCGGAGCTCCGCCCATCCCGATGCAGGGCCCGCATGACGCCTCAAGCATTCGCGCGCCCGAAGCTATCATAGTTGAGGTAAGGCTTTCCTTTGATATCATCTGGTAAAGCTGTTTTGAACCCGGATTTATCAGAAGGTTCACGCCTTCTGCAACACTATTATTTTTCAGCGCTGACGCAACTGCCTTCAATGCCTGATATGAAGAGTTTGTGCAGCTTCCGATGCATATCTGGTCAACCTTTTTCCCTGCGAGGCTTTTTACAGTCACTACATTATCAGGGCTGTGAGGCTGCGCAATCATGGGTTCGATTAAACTCAAATCAAGATTTATTATCTCTGAATATTCTGCATCCTTGTCCGCCTCAAGCTTTACCCAGTCTTTTTTTCTTCCAACAGCAGTAAGATAGAATTTTGTTCTCTCATCACTGGGAAAGATTGACGTTGTTGCGCCGAGTTCTGCCCCCATATTTGTTATCGTCGCCCTTTCTGTTACATTGAGGTCTTTTACACCGATCCCACTATATTCAAATATCTTGCCCACACCGCCCTTGACAGTAAGCCTTCTCAGGATTTCCAGGATAACGTCCATTGCTGTAACATAGGGCCTTTTTAGTTTGCCCTTCAGGTTTATCTTCACGACTTTAGGCATCGCAAGTTCGAAGGGAGCGCCTGCCATAACGGTTGCCGCATCGAGGCCTCCGACGCCGATGGCTATCATTCCCATTCCGCCGTTTGTCGGTGTGTGGCTGTCGGTGCCGAGCGCAATCTTTCCCGGAGCAGAGAACTGCTCAAGATGAATCTGATGAGATATGCCGTTGCCCGGCCTTGAAAAATAAGCGCCGGATTTTGCGGCAACAGTCTGAAGGAACATATGGTCATCGGGATTCATGTAATCGGTCTGAAGCATATTATGGTCAACATAGGAGACTGCAAGAGGCACCTTAATCCTGTTTACGCCTATTGCCTCAAACTGAAGCCATGTCATCGTGCCTGTTGCGTCCTGAGTGTAGACATGGTCAATCTTCAATCCAACGGCATTTCCCGCCTTAAGCTCTCCATAAACCTTATGCGCCTCAAAAATCTTTTCTACAATATTCTTGCCCAAATCTTCCTCCTGAATTTATTCGATAAAATATACATTAAAATTTAACATATCCGGGCTGATTAAATCCAAAAGTAAGGATATGGCTGCTTCTTTGTTATACGGATAAATATAAATCCAAACCTTGACAATGAAGTTCATTTTCAGTTTTAATTTATATCTCAGGCTCGTAGCTCAGGGGGAGAGCGCTTCCTTGACACGGAAGAGGTCGGCGGTTCGAGACCGCCCGGGCCTACCATTTATAACCGCTCAAAAATAATCTCAGAACAATATGCTCAGGCCTAAAGACACCTGAACAAGATATAAACAAATAATC
>Ga0172375_10005387_pt1 | contig 18496 bp, 15 predicted proteins | sample LakKiv1m_FD_114537 | JGI IMG/M metagenome (GOLD analysis project Ga0172375, IMG submission 114537) | Freshwater microbial communities from Kabuno Bay, South-Kivu, Congo - kab_092012_11.1m | ecosystem: Environmental > Aquatic > Freshwater > Lake | place: Democratic Republic of the Congo...
AAAAAAACAGAACAAGGTAAGGCAACTGCCATAAGAACTAATCCGGCAAAATACACATCTGTATGTGTAATATTCTTTAATGACAGCTTGTTCATTTTTATTCACTTTCTTAAGAAAATGCTTTCATTATTTTTTATTTGTACCGTTTAAAATAGCTTTATATTGCGTTTGATCTTTAAGAACCTCTATTGCTTTTTTTAATTGAAGATCGCTTAGTAATGCAGCTTCAATCCTGCCTTTTTGGTAATAATATCTAGAAACAATTTCTTCCTTCAGGAGTAGTTTAATTTCGTCTTTGAATTTAATAAGATCCGACTTTTTATTGTGCATCATTTTAGTTTTCAAAGCTTCATATTCTGTTTTGAAACCATCAAAATATTTTTCTTTTTCGGCATTTGTTTTAAGTTCTTTTAAATTCTTTTCACACTCTGTTGTATAGTCATACTCTTTGTCTCCTAAAAATTTAACAAAGTCATTAAAAATTTCATCTGTTATTACAAAACTTTTTACTTCCGGTATTGTTGGGTGATCAATTTTAAATTGAGTTGCATAATCAAAAATCAAGTATTCCTGAATAATGGCACCCGAGATATCGCTGTATTCAATAGGCGTCATTACAATATCGGGCTCTATTCCACCACCATCATAAACCGTTCGATTATTTTTTGTTTTAAATACGCTTTTCAAAGAATCGGGCACCTTCCCTGCACTTCCATCAGGATTTCTATGTGAATAATCTATAACTTGGATACACCTTCCGCTAGGAATGTAATATTTTGCAACAGTAACTTTTAATTTAGAATTATAGCTCAAAGGAACAACATTCTGAACCAAGCCTTTTCCGTAAGTTCGCTCTCCAATAATAACTCCGCGATCAAGGTCTTGAATGGCACCGGTAACTATTTCAGAAGCTGAAGCACTTCCCCGATCAACAAGAATTACAAGCGGAATATCAAGATCCACTGGTGGATTAAGCGTTGAATGAACATTATTTTGATCTTTTATTTTTCCTTTAGTTTTAACAACTAACTGGCCTTTTTCTACAAAAAGATTAACAATATTCACTGCTTCGTTTAGTAAGCCACCACCATTATCACGCAGGTCAAGAACCAATCCTTTTAACTCATGCTGTGCTTTTATTTTTAAAAAGGCATCCTTTACTTCCTGTCCAGCATTACGTGTAAACCCTGAAAGATTAATGTAGGCAATGTTATCATCAACCATTCCTGAGAATGGAATGTTATCAATTTTTATTTCTTCCCTGGTAATAGTTTTTTCAATTGGTTTGACCTCTGTCGATCGTTTTAACAGTAATGTCAATGTAGTTCCAGGTTGGCCTTTAAGCATTGCACTCACATCACTTGTTGATTTTCCTTTTGCAGATTTTCCGTTGATTTCTAAGATTATATCACCAGCGCGAAGATCATTTTTCTGTGCAGGAAATCCTTCGTAAGGATCTGATATAACAACAAAATCACCTTTTTTGTGAATCAGTGCACCCACTCCACCATATTCACCTGTTGTCATAAATGTATAATCCTCCATTTCTGATTCAGGAATATAATTTGTATAGGGGTCGAGCGATTCAAGCATAGAGTCAATGGCTTTTTTCATCAGCTCTCCAGGATTCACTTCGTCCACATAATTTTGATTTAACTCTCGATAGAGCGTTGCAAAAATTTCAAGATTTTTGGAAATTTCAAAATCATCATTAACACTACTGATAGAGAATATCGAAGTAATTGAAATGAGTGCAACTATAAAGAGTATTTTGAATTTATTAAACTTGTTTTTCATTGGTCAATCAATAATGTATTAAAAAAATTTGTAAAACGATTAGTTGGATATAATATTTTAGTGTACAATTATAAATTTTATGGAACAGGGTCATAGCCGCTTCCGCCCCAGGGGTGACAGGAAAAAATTCGTTTAATGGTCAGGCGCCCGCCTTTAAAAGGACCGTATTTTTTAATGGCTTCAATTCCATATTGTGAACATGTTGGCATATATCGACATGAAGGCGGGAATAGCGGGGAGATCGATAACTGGTAAAATCGAATCATTCCTATAAATACCTTACTCATTAATTTTTTCATTCAAGCGATGTAAAATTAAAATTATTTTGTTCTGGACTTCATGAAAACTAAGCATGGTTTTGGATGTGAAAATAAACATGATAATCATTCGAAGATTTTTTTTTTGTAAAGATAAAAATAAATCCTCTTTCCGGATTCTATAGGATTCACGAACCGTTCGTTTGATTCGATTTCGATCAATCGCTCTTTTATAAATTCTTTTTGGAACACTTATTAATACCTGAAGATGGCTATTAATAGGTGTCGTTTCGGTTAACCAAATTACTTTAAAAGGATATTCAGCAAAACTATTTCCATCAGCATAAAGTTTTTCGATGAGCTTTTTATCAGAAAGTCTTTCATTCTTGGTGAATGTTTGCATGAAAATTTGGCATAAGAAATTTCAAACGAAGAAAGAAATTTATTTTAATTTGTTCAATTTATCCAAGTATTGCTCAATAGCCATGGTCATCGAAGGTGCCTTAACTGTAGGGGCTTCAATATTTAATATTAGTCCGGCACTTTTAACCGCTTTTGCGGTTGTTACTCCAAATGCAGCAATGATAGTGTCTTTTTGTTTGAATTTTGGGTAATTAATGGAGAGTGATTTTATTCCCATGGGACTAAAAAAAACGAGCATCTGAAAATCGTTGATGTTAATATCTGACAAATCATCGCTGGTGGTCCTGTATATAATTGCTTTGGTGTAACTTATTTTGTTAGTGTCCATCAACTTCAAAATATTTTGAGTTGGGAGGTTGGAACAAGGAAGTAGAAATTTTTCGGTTTTGTGTTTTTTTATCAATTCCATTAGATCAAGAAAGGTCTGCTTTCCATGAAAAATTTTGCGTTTCCGATACACCACATATTTCTGTAAATACAATGCGATGGATTCACTAACGCAAAAGTACTTCAAGGTTTCAGAAACCGTAACACGCATCTCTCCACAAATTCTAAAGTAATTGTCAATAGAGTTTTTACTAGTAAAAATAACAGCGGTAAAATCATTAATGTTTACTTTCGACTGTCTGAAATCTTTGGATGGGATTCCTTCTACCTTAAAAAATTTGCGAAAAACAATAGTTAAATTATATTTTTTCGCCAGCAATAGATAAGGAGACTTTTCAGATTCTGGTGGTGGTTGTGATACGAGTACATTTTTTATTTTTATAGCCATACCCTTTACAAAAAAAAATTATTAAAAAAAACTAATCCCTGATAACAACAAGCAAATTGTCTTTATGTGGTCAAAACCTTATAAGCAATTATTATCGGTAGGATTTCAAGGGTGCAAAGATATAAAAAAATATTTAATAGAGAAAAATTAAAGTTTGACACCTGTATCATTATAAATCTAACAACAAAATAGATGTACATTAACGAAATGAACACTACCCCAGTATAAAAAATAAAAGCAGAAAAATTAAACACCGAGAAAAGTGCCAATGGAAACAGAACCACTCCGGTTATTTCCAGAAACATCAATATATTTACCTGATGATCTTTGGCTTCTTTTACCCTTTTAAAAACAAATCCTATAAATTGAATCATGATGAGTTTGAAAAAAAACCAAGCTATAATTGAAAGCGCAATAAATAACAAAACACCCAAACTCGAATATTTATAGGTGGTTCCTAAATGTGCTATACTTTCATAACTAAAAACAGATACGTTCAAAACAAACAGTAAAAAAAGCAGCAAAGAATACCCTGCTTTGAATATATTTTCGTCCCTTAAAAATTGATTAAAAAAACGAAAAATAGCGTATGCTTTAAACAGAAGTTGAAATTTCTTACTGTAATAATATCGTATCATTGCTAACAATATCAATGAAAAACCTAAAATTGAAACAATCAGAATAGAGCTTGAAACGGTGTTTGCTTGAGGGCACGAACTGACTGGCTTTAATTGATGAGGATAAAAAATCGATTGCCTTACCTGACCTGAAGTATTGATTTGTTGTTTGATTTTGTGAATAGGATTGTTAAAAAAGACTGTGGTGTCCTCGTTTGTTATTTGATTAAACGGCTTACCTACTTCGTCCTGCGACCAAACAAATTGGCGAAGAAAGCAGTGAGATGTATCAATATCCTGTAGAGTATAATTTATACTCGAAAATTCTTTTTCGACCATACGTGGCAAAATTACATTTATTATTGTTTCATCCATATAACCTTATAATTTGGTTCCATGGCCCATTACCCATATAACAATGAACGAATTTTATATCTTTCTTCTGTAAATTTTTTTATTTGACTAAGTCAGAATGAACCGTACATGAATTTTTAAATTGATTTTGTGTATATAATAAAATTCATGTAGGTTTGCCTACTAATTAAAAAAATGATGACAAATCAAAGAGTGAGAGTACGCTTTGCGCCCAGCCCCACAGGACCTTTGCATGTAGGTGGCGTAAGAACAGCGTTATATAATTACTTGTTTGCAAAGAAAAATGGTGGCGATTTTCTGCTCCGCATTGAAGACACAGATCAAACACGTTTTGTTCCAGGAGCCGAAGAGTATATTCTTCAATCGCTTCAATGGGCAGGAATTATGCCAACGGAAGGTGTTGGAGTTGGTGGTCCTCACGCTCCTTATCGCCAATCTGAACGCAAAGCAATTTACAAAGAATATGTGGATGCTCTCGTCAGCAAAGGGTTTGCTTATTATGCTTTTGATACAGCCGATGAACTTACCGTTTTGAGAAAAAGCTTTGAAGCAAAAAAAGAAACTTTTTTTTATAATTTTCAGATTCGTAAAACACTTAAAAACTCCCTAACCCTTTCAGATTCTGAAACAAAAGAATTGCTTGATTCCGGTAGCCCCTATGTCATTCGTATATTAATTCCAGAAAATGAAGAGGTCATTGTAACCGATCTTATCAGAGGAACTGTAAAAGTACAATCTTCTCAGTTAGACGATAAAGTATTATTCAAATCTGATGGTATGCCCACTTATCATCTGGCAAATGTAGTGGATGATCATTTGATGGAAATTACTCATGTTATTCGGGGCGAAGAATGGCTTCCATCAGCACCTCTGCATGTATTACTCTATCGCTACCTGGGTTGGGAAAACGAAATGCCACAATTTGCACATCTGCCTCTATTGCTTAAACCTGACGGAAATGGGAAACTCAGCAAACGTGATGGCGACCGCTTGGGTTTTCCTGTCTTTCCATTGCAATGGACTGATCCAGACAAAGGAGAAATTTCGAGCGGATACCGTGAATCAGGATATTTACCGGATGCTTTCATCAATATGCTTGCGTTACTTGGATGGAACTCAGGAACCAATCAGGAACTATTTTCACTTGATGAACTTATTCATGAATTTTCGCTCGAACGCGTTGGTAAATCTGGCTCAAAGTTCGATCCCGAAAAATCAAAATGGTTCAATCACCAATATATTCAATTAAAATCTAATGAAGAATTACTTAATCATTTTGTTAAAATATTAGAAACAAAAGGAGTTTTCGGCAATAACGAATTTTTATTAAAAATTATTAATTTAATCAAAAACAGAGTTCATTTACTCCCTGACCTATGGGAACAGTCATCTTTCTTTTTTAATGCCCCAACAAACTTTGACGAAAAAGATGTAAAAGACAAATGGAAAACTGACTCTAATGCAACCATGGATGAAATAAAAAACCTTATTTCATTCTCGCATTCAATTGGTGCAATTGAATTAAAACAAAATGTATTTGATTACATTGAAAAACAGCAACTCAAAATGAGTCAAGTGATGAATGCTCTCAGAATATGTATTGTCGGTTCAAGTACAGGACCAGATTTGTTCGAATCAATTGAAGTTTTGGGTAAAGAAGAAACTATAAAAAGAATCTCATTTGCGCAATCAATATTAAAATAATTTAAAATATAGTGTTTTTACTAAAACGTTTTAGAAAATTGGGTTGTATCTTTGCCTAAATCAAACCAACTACTATGACATCAAAGAAAGTTTCGCTACGAGATATAGCAAGAAGTCTTGGGGTTTCTAAAACCCTAATTTCTCTGGTAATCAACAACCATGGAGATGAACATGGTATTAATAAATTAACGCAACAGCGAGTTTTAGACAAAATAAAAGAACTAAACTATACACCAAATCTTGTTGCAAGAGGATTGAGATTGGGTAAAACAAATACAATTGGATTGATAGTTTCCGATATTGCAAACCCATTTTATTCTAAAATTGCCAGGCAAATTGAAGATCTTACCGCTCAAAAGGGCTACAATTTAATTATTTGCAGCACAGATGAAAAGCCGGATAAGGAAGTAAAACTCATTCGAATGCTTCGTAACAGACAAGTTGATGGATTAATTATTTCAAGCTCACAAAGCAATAAAACTGAATTTGAAAAACTGCTCAAAGAAAAATATCCCTTTGTAACCATTGACCGTCAAGTGCCGGATATTGATTTAAACTTTGTAGGAGTGGATAATTTTATAGGTGCTCAAAAAGCAACCGAACACCTTATAAAACAAGGGTGTCGAAAAATTGCCATTTTTGCTGTTACGCCAATACATGTTTCTTCCATTCACGATCGTATTGAAGGAAGTTTTAAAGCAATGAAGGATAGCGGAATTACTTTTGATAAACATTTGCTTCGAGAGATTTCCTTTGATGATGTGAGGAATAAAGTTCGCAAGGATATTACAGACCTTGTAATAAAAAATAATAAAATTGATGCCATTTTTGCGGTCAATAATAAAATTGCCATTTCATGTTTAGAAACACTTAGTGATTTAAACATTGCTATCCCTAATGACATGGCCATTGCGTGTTTTGATGACATTGAACTGTTCCGGTTCAACAATCCACCAATAACGGCTGTGGCCCAACCCGTTGAGGACATTGCTACTAATGCTGTTGAAATTCTTTTAGATGAAATGTCAGGAACAGTTATCACAACTCAAAAGAAAATAAAAAAACTTCCAACTCACTTAATCATCCGGCGTTCGACTACTAAATAACAGAGGTATGCCTGAAAGCTCATCAACTAAAAATTACAACCTACCTCTTGTATTATTAACTACTTTGTTTTTTATGTGGGGTTTTATTACCTGCCTAAATGATATATTAGTTCCTTATTTAAAGGGCGTGTTCACGTTGACTCATTTCCAGTCGAACCTTGTTCAGTTTGCTTTTTTTGGTGCATACTTTTTAGGTTCATTGATTTATTTTTTAATTTCTGTTTTTATGGGCGACCCCATTCAGAAGATAGGATATAAAAATGGTATTATCATCGGTTTGTTCGTCTCGGCGATTGCTTGTTTATTATTTTATCCTGCAGCAAATACATTTCATTCTTTTGGCGCTTTTTTATGCGCTTTGTTTATTCTTGGTCTTGGGTTTACCATTCTTCAAATTGCAGCCAATCCTTACGTTGCTATTTTAGGAGATGCCGACACTGCATCCAGTCGCTTAAATCTCGCCCAAGGATTTAATTCATTAGGAACAACAATTGCGCCTGTACTTGGTGGGTTTTTTATTTTTGAATATTTCGTAACCGATGATTCTGGTGGAGCATCCTCAGTTAAAATTCCTTATTTGTTCCTAGCGGCATTGCTTTTCCTTTTGATGGTATTATTCCTATTTTCTAAACTGCCCATGCTTACAAACGAAAGTGGTATTGAAAAAAAAGCCGGTGCACTTAAATTTCCAAATCTTACATTAGGGATGCTTGCCATTTTTTTTTATGTAGGAGCTGAAGTAGCAATAGGAAGTAATTTGGTTTCATATATCGGACAAGCATCCATTCTAGATATCAACGGTGCTGAAGCAAGCAGCTATCTTGCCTATTATTGGGGAGGTGCCATGATAGGGCGATTTCTTGGGGCAATATCACTGAGTAAAATGAAAACACTTAGTAAAAATATGTTGATGCTAATTGTAATTGCTGTATGTTTTATGCTGATTTGTTGTATTACTTATTATATGAAAGACCTTGCGTTTAATCAGGTCTGGAAGTTTTTACTTTTTGCTGCACTCAATTATATTGTTTTTCTAGCAGGTCGTTCGCTCCCTGCACGAACATTAGCATCTTTTTCATTCTTTGCAATGACATTGTTACTGTTTGCTATTTTTACCAGCGGAGAAATATCTCTTTGGTGCATGTTGTCAATCGGGCTTTTTAACTCAATTATGTGGTCAAATATTTTTACACTTGCAATTAATGGTTTGCAAAACTATACCTCACAAGGTTCTTCGCTTTTAGTGATGATGATTCTTGGTGGTGCCTTACTTCCACCAATTCAAGGATTGTGTGCCGATTATTTTGGTGTACAATTGGCTTTTTTGGTTCCAGTATTTTCCTATGTTTATTTAATTTTTTATGGACTAAAAGGATACAAAACAAAACAATTTATTTATACAAAATAATATAAAAAGCATGGGCAAGAATGAATTAGTAGTTGGTGTTGATGTTGGAGGCACCAATACAGATTTTGGTATTCTAGACAAAGACGGAAATTACTTTACAAAAGGAAGAATTAAAACAAAAGAATTCCCGACGTTTGAATTATTTGTTAAAGTATTAATAGAAAAAATTAATGCATCGACGAAGAAAATAAATAACGAAACACAGATTAAAGGTATTGGTATTGGAGCTCCTAATGGTAATTATTATACTGGTATTATTGATTTTGCACCTAATCTTCCGTGGAAAGGAAAACTAAGCTTTGCCGATGAGATTCATAAACATTGGAATAAGCCAATTATACTTACCAACGATGCAAATGCTGCGGCTATTGGCGAAATGATATATGGCGGTGCTAAAAAAATGAAAGATTTTATTGTTATAACTCTTGGAACAGGGCTAGGGAGCGGAATAGTAGTAAACGGAAACCTTGTTTATGGACACGATGGATTTGCAGGAGAAATTGGTCATACAACCATTTTCCCGGATGGTAGGCAATGTGGATGTGGGCGTAGAGGATGTTTGGAAACCTATTGCTCTGCCACAGGATTACAGAAAACATATATTGAGCTTTCAAAAATTCAAACACCAACTAGTTCTATTGATGCTAAATATATTTATGATAAAGCTATGGGGGGCGATCAAGCAGCCTTGGCATCATTTAAAAAAACGGGCGAAATTTTAGGGTTTGCCTTAGCAAACAGCGTAGTATACACGAGTCCCGAAGCCATCTTTCTTTATGGCGGACTAGTAAATGCCGGTGATTTGATTTTTAAACCGACTATAGAAAGCTTTGAAAAAAGCCTGTTGAATATTTATAAAGGGAAAATAAAAATACTACCATCTTTACTCAAGGAATCGGATGCTGCTGTGTTGGGGGCTGCTTCTTTGATTTGGAATGAGTTGTAATAAAGATTTTAATTTGTTGCAATAAAAAAAAGAGCCACCCAAATCGGATGACTCTTTCAAAACATAAACTAAGAAAACTACGCTGCCGGTATTGGTATTACCGAAAATGTTAATACTTCGGAATTAAAGCGCATCACACCATTTTTATCAGTGTAATTATTATTGCGCAATTTACCAGTTAATGTTACATTTTGACCTTTTTTAATTTGTTCTTTTGCTTTCGCATCTTTTTTATTCCACACTACTACATTGTGCCAGTTAGTATTCTTCACCCACTCACCTTGTGCGTTTTTATACGACTCATTTGTTGCAAGCGAAAAGCGTGTAAAGGTCTTTCCGTCTTTTAATGTTACTACCTGTGGTTCGATTCCTACGTAACCTGTTAATTCCACTTTGTTAATTGTTGTCTTTTCCATAACGATTGTTGTTAAATGATTAATGATTGTTTAATTTGACGGTGCAAAGTAACAACCGCTTCAAAAACCGTCTCGGTTATTAATCATTTACTTTCGACATTTATTCGTTTGTAATCGTTTGTAATTAACTTTGATTTGTGGAAAAGGCTTTAAATAATGGACTTTCAAATTTTATAATTTTCCGCCCAGTACTGCCGTCTTTTTATAATGTTTGGTGTTTCCTTTCAGGTCAAACATTTCAACATAGATAATGTAAATGCCAATAGGTGCTTTTTCGTTATCGTCCGTAATTCCGTTCCACGAAAAAGTTCCGCTTGTGCCTAACATCTCGCTTTTGATTAAGGTGCGTATCATGCGTCCTCGTGCATCGTAAATGCTAATGGTTGCAACCATTCCAGGCACATCACTTGTATATGAAATATTTAAAACATCATTAATCCCATCATTATCGGGCGAAAAGATTTCGGGCAAAACAGTGATAGGATCATCAGTAATAAGTTCGCAATTGTATTGCGAATTTTTGTCTCCCGGTGTTCCAAAACCAGCAGTTTCAGCAGCTGAATGCCAATTAGTAATGTCAGTCGTTGGTCGTTGAGGACAAAGTCGTTCCAACGAAACTCCCGATGTTGAATTTAATAAAGGAAATTGCATAGAAGCTGTGTAAGTAAAATGATCAATAATTAATTGACTTTTATTTGCTATCACCACATTTCCGTAATCGTTGTTCAATGTTGGCATTGAGGCCATCTGTACAAAACCATTAGGATTATTTGAGTTGTATTGCTGTTTAACTTTTGCCGGTTCACTTGTCAGCACAAAATAATCCATTGGGAAAATCAAAAAGTTATCGGCCGAAATATCATTAATATCAGACAGTGCCTGATTTATTGTATCGAAGGAAGAGAGCGTGAGCGTTTTTAAATCAAACACTTTATCTGATTTATTATAAATTTCAACAAAGTCAACACCATCAGCATTAGGGTTTGATAATACTTCATTCACAATGATATCGCCGGAGGTTGAAGCCTGTGGAATTGCAAAACGACAGGATGAGTTGAGTGCTAAAATATTTCCAACGCAATCTTTCAAGGTGTCAGTTATAGTTAGTTTATAGATAATATTATTTTGCAGTGGACTTGCAAGGTTAATTACCGCAGAATGGTAATCGGGCCCTACACCATTAACTGACAAAGGAACTCCGATGGAATTATCAATACTATAATTTAAAACACTATTAATATAATTGCTATCTAGCGGTTCAGTAAACCATGTTTGTATTGTTGTTGAATTAACTACAGCCACCCTTAATAGTTGAGGGGCTATCTGATCATGATTCAAAGCATTTACAGAATTAAGTTTTCCCGGAGTACCGCCTGATGCATCAGCAGAGGCACGCCAGTTGGTTTCTCCTGCGCAAGGATTTAATGGATCAATTTGTTCGAGCGACCAGCCACCATCTTTTTTTGAATTATCTATATACCAGTTGTCGGTATATGAAACAAACGACATTATTGAACCATTTTCATTTTTAAGAACAACATCGGCACCTGTGTTGGTTAAAGAGAAGCTTGAAAAATCTACAACCGTCCCAAAGGAAGTAAAAAAAGGCATGGCGGTAGTGGAAGTAAGAATTAAAAAGCTGTCGGGCAAAATAGTAATAGCCGGAAAAACCTTAACTGTGCTTCCAAGTGTAATAGTCCAGTTGTAGAGGTTTAGAGGGAACTGCGTTCTATTGTATAATTCGGCAAATTCGTAATTTGGTAAGCCAATTGGAGGATCCGGATCGGCCATAATTTCATTTATCACCACATCAAATTCTTTGATAATATAATAAACAAAGTTTTGTGAAACGCTCACAATTGTATTATTGTTCAGGTCTTTTACGTTTGTAACTGTAAGCGAATTAATCATTCCATCAGTAAACGGAGTGGCAAAAGTAAGGTGAACCAAGGATCCGTTAAGTCCGTCTTTTATGGCTGTTGTTGGATTACCTAATCCATTGTTTGCAGAATAATTGTTGACTGTTTGAGCAGAAACTGTTTCAACATTTTCGCTGAATAACACATCCAGTTGAGTAGTAGAAACAACATTCAATGAAGTGAGCGTGGGTGGTGTAATATCAACAATGATTGGCCCTGCATAAAAATCATCAAAATAAAATTTGGTAGAATTGCTTACCGTGTATTTACAAAAAAACCCGATGTATGCTGAAGACGTGAACGTATTATCAAAGCCACTGCCTTCCAAAGTGTAATTAATTCCACCCGATGCGTCCGAATACAAATTCCAGTTTCCTAAATTATCACGGGTTACTTTAACTCTAAATGTATTGGTTGAGTTATTAGTGTAAACAATAGTTCCGGCTATAATTTTAGTAGTTGTTAAACCACTTTGTTTAAATAAAGATAGGCTATCCTTACCATCGCCTATATCACCTAACTGAACAAAATAGCCATTTAACGGTCCTTTTAAATTAGATTGATCGCTCACGATATACACTCTTCCATGATTATTTGCCGAAGTAGCAAACGATAATTTAACCCAAAATTCCCACTGTGCATTATTTATATAAGTGCTAGCAGTTGTTAACACTGAAGTATCGGGTACGGTATTGTTTAAATGTAATTGAAAAGAGGGGTTGACTTCGAAGTGCGAAACATCGCCCATCCAGATAGGGTTGTTTGTAAAATCACCATCAGCGAAATCATCAACAACCTGAGCATGTAAAGAAAACGAAATCAGAAAACCTATAAAGAATAAAAATTTCATTCCTATATTAATATGTTTTGAAAAGGTAAATGTACAATTTTGTTTTAAAAACAACGATTGAAAATAAAATTAATTCGCGTTTTCTGATTCTTCTATCTTAACGGAAGTTTCAGCAGTAGCCACAACTTCATTTTCTTTTTTGAAAAAGCGTTTTTGAAAAATCAATAATATAAAAACACCAACAGTGATAGATGAATCTGCGATATTAAAAACCGGACGGAAGAATTCCAAATCATCCCCCCCAACAAATGGAACCCATGATGGATACTGAGAATGGACAATAGGAAAGTACAGCATATCCACTACTTTTCCTTGAAGAATTGAGCTGTATCCACCTTCGACAGGCATGAATGAAGCTATTTGATAAAGACTTTCATTAAAAATCATTCCATAAAAGGCACAATCAACAATGTTTCCAAGTGCTCCAACAAAAATGAGGGAGATGGCGGCAATAAGACCAGGATGAGATTTCTTTTTTACGAGTGTTGTAAGATACCATCCAATAGCGCCAACAGCCAATATTCTGAAAATACTTAATAAAATTTTTCCCGTTTCGCCTTTCAACTGCATACCGAAAGCCATACCATTATTTTCGGTAAAATGAATAATGAACCAATTACCAAACACATGATATTCTTGTCCAAGCATCATGTGAGTTTTAATCCAAAACTTTAGTGTTTGGTCAAGCAGCAGAACCAAAAAAATAATTAAAAGAGGCAGGCCGAAGCCTTTTAACTTTACCAAAATAAGAGTAATTTACTTTTTCTGCGTTTGTTGCATTTTTGCTTCCATGCTTAATGTTGCATGAGGTACGCTCATTAAGCGTTCTTTTGATATAAGCGTTCCGGTCACCCGGCAAATGCCGTACGATTTGTTTTCGATACGAACGAGCGCTGCTTCCAAATCGCGAATAAACTTTTCCTGACGCAATGCAAACTTACTATTTTCTTCTTTTGATAGAACCTGTGAACCTTCTTCCAATACTTTAAAAGTTGGAGAAGTATCATTTGTGTCTTGATCACTTTTATTTGAATAAGCTTCTTTCAGTAAAGCAAGATCTTCATTGGCATCTTTCAATTTCCGAAGAATAATTTCTTTGAACTCAGCTAATTCTGCATCGGAATACCTTGTTTTTTCCTTTGGAGATTCCTTTTTTTTTTGGGCTTCTTTTTTCTTTGCCATATATTTTTTCAATTACGTGAATGACTATTTTATTTTACGCGTTCAATGGTAATAAATGTTTTGATATCATCAGTGAGTTCAATTAATAATTTTTCAACATTTTCAATTTTGTCTTTTAGTTCAAGTTTTTTTGATAATGTTTCAGAGCAAATATAATCAAAATTATTTAAAACTGCATTTTTTATTTCATTATTGTTTTCGATGGCTACATTAATCTGGTCGGTAACATCAAACTGCTTGTCTTTACGCAGGTTTTGAATACGATTGATTAATTCCCGCGCAATGCCTTCTTCTTTGAGTGCGTCGGTAATCGTAATATCCAGTGCAACTGTCAGGTTTCCCATATTGGCAACCTGCCAACCAGGAATGTCTTCGGATGAAATTTCTACATCAGCAAGGGTAATTAAAACCTCCACATCATCAATCCTCATCGAATACTTTTCTTCTGTTTCAATCTTTTTAATATCCTCTTGCGTAAAAGCAAGAACAGTCGCAGCAATTTGTTTCATTTGCTTGCTGTATTTTGGTCCGAGCGTTTTAAAATTTGCTTTTATTTTTTTTACTAAAATATCCGAAGAGTCCGAAAGAAACTCAAGTTCTTTTACATTGACTTCCGATAAAATAAGCGATTTAACAATTTCAATTTGTTTGATTAATTGCTCGTCAATAGCCGGAACCATAATCTTGTTGAGTGGTTGACGAACACGAATATTCATTTTTTTACGTAAGGACAAAACCATGGACGATAGCTTTTGTGCAATTTGCATGCGCTCTTCAAGTGCTTTATCAATCAATGTTTCGTCAGCTTTCGGAAAATTCATTAGATGAACTGATTCAATCTTATGTCTTTTTGTTACATTGTTTAAATCCATGAATAATTGTTCCATATAAAACGGAGCAATGGGTGATGCAAGTATGGCAATGGTTCCGAGACACTGATACAAGGTCTGGTAAGCAGCTATTTTATCGTGTGTATAATCCCCTTTCCAAAAACGTCGACGGCTCAATCGTACATACCAATTACTTAAGTGCGCTTCCACAAATTCCTGAATAGCTCTGCCTGCGCGAGTTGGTTCATATTCCGTATAACTCTCATCTACATTTTTAATCAAGGAATTTAATTCGGAAATAATCCAACGGTCAATTTCCGGACGTTCATTAACGGGTATTTCTTTTTCTTTATAATTGAATTGATCAATGTTTGCATAAAGAGTAAAGAAAGAATAGGTGTTGTACAGTGTTCCGAAAAACTTGCGTTGAACTTCTGCAATGCCTTCCAAGTCAAATTTAAGATTGTCCCAGGGCTGCGCATTGGTTATCATATACCAGCGGGTAGCATCCGGTCCATATTTCTCAATCGTCTCGAATGGGTCAACTGCATTACCCAATCGTTTCGACATTTTATTTCCTTTTTTATCAAGGACCAAACCATTAGAAACAACGGTTTTGAAGGCTACCGAATCAAAAGCCATAGATGCAATAGCATGCAACGTAAAAAACCATCCGCGGGTTTGATCTACTCCTTCGGCAATAAAATCGGCAGGAAAAAAGGAGTTGAGTTTGTCCTTGTTTTCAAACGGATAATGAATCTGTGCGTAAGGCACAGAGCCCGAATCGAACCATACATCAATCAAATCAAGCTCGCGATACATTCTTTTACCAGCGGGGGAAACAAGAATTATTTCGTCAACAAACGGACGATGAATATCAAAACTTAAATAATTTTCTACCGAAAAATCAGCTGGTTTAAAATCGGCTAAAGGACTTGATTTCATGAAGCCGGCGGCTATTGATTTTTCAATTTCGGTTTTTAATTCTTCAACTGAGCCAATGCATATTTGCTCGCTCTTGTCTTCGCTTATCCATATTGGTAAAGGGATTCCCCAGTAACGCGAACGAGATAAATTCCAATCCACCAAATTTTCTAACCAATTTCCAAATCGGCCTGTGCCCGTGGCTTCTGGTTTCCAGTTGATGGTTTTGTTGAGCGCAATCATCTTTTCCTTGCAGGCAGTAGTTTTTACGAACCACGAGTCCAGAGGATAATAAAGTATCGGTTTATCGGTTCGCCAGCAATGCGGATAAGAGTGTTCGTAACGCTCAGTTTTAAAACATTTGTTTTCCTTTTTCAACTTCACAACAATGTCAATGTCCACGCTGTTATCGGTTACTGCATTGTAGTTCACGTCGTATTCGTTCTTCACATAACGTTGGGCAAATTCGCCCATGCAATCAATAAACTTACCTTGTTTATCAACTAAAGTTAATGAGCCGATTCCATTTTGCTTTGCAACTCTGTAGTCGTCAGAACCGAAACTGGGAGCAATATGCACAATTCCTGTTCCGTCTTCGGTAGTAACAAAATCTCCGATAATAACACGAAAAGCTTCACCGTCAGTGGGCTGTGCATAAGGAAATAATTGTTCATAATGTATTCCTGTCAATTCATTTCCTGAAACTTTAGTAACTATTTCGTAAGGAATAAGTTTTGTACCTGCCACGTATTCGCTGAGTTTAAGCTCTTGATTTTTTTCGGGAAAATAAGTACGGAATAAATTTTCGGCAAGGATTACTGTAATCGGAAGATTCGTGTAAGTATTAAATGTTTTTACAACGAGGTATGTGATGTTTTTACCCACTGCCAAGGCGGTGTTCGAAGGCAAGGTCCAGGGGGTGGTTGTCCATGCAAGGAAAAATAAATCTCCGCTTATATCCGAAAACAAAAACGCTGATTTGTCATTTTTCACCATTTTAAATTGTGCAACAACTGTGGTGTCTTTTACGTTTTTATAACAACCGGGAAGATTCAGTTCGTGTGAGCTAAGCCCTGTGCCTGCTGCAGGAGAGTATGGTTGTATGGAATATCCTTTGTATAATAATCCTTTTTTGTAAAGTTCTTTAAGAAGATACCAAACGGTTTCGATGTATTTATTATCAAAAGTGATATAGGGATTATCGAGGTCGACCCAATAGCCCATGAGTTTGGTGATTTCGTCCCATTTGTCTTTGTACTTCATCACTTCCTTACGACATTCCTTATTGTAATCAATCACAGAAATTGTTTTCCCTATATCTTCTTTGGTAATTCCTAATGATTTCTCAACAGCTATTTCGATAGGCAATCCGTGCGTATCCCAACCGGCTTTGCGTTTAACCTGAAAGCCCTTGAGTGTTTTGTAACGGCAAAAAATATCTTTAATAGCGCGTGCCATTACATGGTGAATGCCGGGCATGCCGTTGGCAGAAGGGGGACCCTCGAAGAAAATAAACTCAGGACAACCTTCGCGGACAGAAACGCTTTTTTCGAAAATGGAATTTGCTTCCCAGAATTTAAGAATTTCTTTTCCCGTTTTGGACAGATCGAATTGCTTGTATTCGTTGTACTTCTTTGTCATTGCTTGATTAATTGTGCATTATTTTAAAAGAGGGCAAAGATAGGAAAAATTTGAATCTAACCTAAGTGCTCATTTCAACAAACAATGAGATTGTCTCGGAGTATGGCTCTTTACGAATTTTTTATATTAAATGGCTTTCATTTATTAAAACAAGAACCTTAACTAATGAAGGTAATCATTCCATTTATATTGATTGAACTTTAAAACAATTACAAATTTTATTTGCCGAAAATCAGTTTAATGGTGACATCTGAAATTTAATAAAGAAATAATTCGTCTTTTACTTGACTTTTCCTATTAATTAATTATCTTTGTTAATCGTAAATAAAACTATTAAGCTAAATATTTAAACCTATGAAAAAATCATTATTTCTTTTTTTGTTCTTTGGCGTAGTCATTATTAACTGTTTTTCTCAGCAAGGACCTAAATGGTCTGTTGGCGGAAATGCTATTAACTCTGGCGAGTTTTTGGGTACAACTAATGCTGCCGATCTGATATTTAAGACAAATAACTCGGAACGCTTTAAAATTGATGCAAACGGAAACATTGTTGTACAATCTTTTATTACGAACAATTCCGGAATTGTATTTTCTGATATGAACGGGGTTTTAAATAAGCTTGATTATAGCGGGATTGCAACTCAGTATCTTGCAGGTGATGGCAGTTTCAGGGATATTGTTAGTTTTACCGGATGGAAAATAATTAGAAATGATGTAGTAAATATTAATACCGGAAATATCGGGATAGGAATTTTGTCAGCGCAATATAAGCTTGATGTTTTTGGAGATGCGCGTATATCAAACAATCTATATGTTGGCGGTGGAATAGTGATAGCCGATAAAGTACAGGCATCTTCACAAGTTACAACGATGTCGGTTGTTGCAGACTCACTCTCAGTTTCTACAAATACAAGTTTTGCCGGTGATGTAAAGGCAAATAATAAGCTGAATGTGCAGGGCAATGCTACTTTTATGGGCAGTATCGGGCTAGGTGTAACAACGCCGGGTGAGAAGCTGGAAGTGGTGGGAAACACTAAAATTAGTAGCAACACAAGTGTCGGTGGTGATTTAATATTAAGTAATGTAACAGGAAGTAACGGCTTGGCATATATAGATTCAACCGGTGCATTTAAAATTATTGCCGGCACTATGAGCCCGCATCCCGGTGTGCCATTACCCGTTATTCATGTACCGGAAGCATGGAATATTATATAATGTCTAATAAAATATTACACAAATAGAATAATTATTATCTTTGCCACAAAAACAAATGGCAAGACCCGTTTTACAAATAAAAGGATATACTGCAGATAGCATTAAATCCTT
>Ga0172375_10005389_pt1 | contig 18494 bp, 24 predicted proteins | sample LakKiv1m_FD_114537 | JGI IMG/M metagenome (GOLD analysis project Ga0172375, IMG submission 114537) | Freshwater microbial communities from Kabuno Bay, South-Kivu, Congo - kab_092012_11.1m | ecosystem: Environmental > Aquatic > Freshwater > Lake | place: Democratic Republic of the Congo...
CGATTTGTATCAGGGCAGATATTGCGGCTCATGCCACGATGGTAAAAGGGCCTTTATTTCAACTGACTGCGCAAAATGCCACGCGAATGTCCCTGCTCCAAGGGCAGACCTAACGTATAGCGCAAAGGGAGCAGGCGCAGTTAAATTCAGCCATAACTTCCACACCAAGATGTTCAAATGCGATGATTGCCATTCAAAGGTTTTCGCCATGAAAAAAGGCGGAAGCAAGATGAACATGGACGGGATGTATAAAGGCCGGTTCTGCGGCAAATGCCATGACGGCAAGGCTGCATCTGCTGTGACAGACTGCGGGAAGTGCCATAAGGGATAGGAAGTATCAGAGTATCAAAGTATCAGAGGGTCAGAGTTTGAAGAGGCTTTGACCCTTTGACGCTATGACACTTTTAATGCTTCTCCTTAGAGAGTGTCTTTAAAATCCGCGCAATTATCGCAAGAGAAAAGCCGCCCATTAAAGCCCCGAAAGCGGCAATAAGGCCGATTGCGCCGATTACGCCGATTATCACAACAGGATGGCTTCCGCCATAGTTCGTGCCTAACAAGCGGTTAAGGTCATTGGCAACAGCCTCCTGCCAACCTCCTCCGAGGCTTTTACCAAGAACCAAATCCATTCCGAGGGCAACTATAACGCCTAAAATGCCTCCTAACAGAGCACCGATATAAAAAAATTTTTTCATCCCGAATTGCCCTGTTTCACTCTGTTAGCCTATTCTTCCATGCCGTATTTTTTGAACTTTCTGTATAGGGTGGCAAGGTCAATGCCAAGAGATCTGGCGGTCAGCTCTTTATTCCTGTTATGGGAATCATATATTTTAAAAAGCAGCTCCTTTTCATAATCGCTTATATATCTCTTTAATGTAGAAGCCTCTCCTAACGGCATGCTATGCTGCGCAGCCTTCTTGATTTTATCGGGAAGATTATCCGGGCTTAAACTATCTCCTTCGGCAAGAACAACCATCCCCTCAACCACATTTGCCAGTTCCCTTACGTTTCCCGGCCACGAGTACGACATCAGCATTGGCAGCACGCGCTTATCAATGCCCTTTATATTTTTCTCGTGCTCTTCGTTAAATTTGGCCATAAAATGTTTCAGCAGTATCTCTATGTCTTCTTTTCTTCTGGACAATGGCGGTATCTTTATCTCTATTACATTCAGCCTCCAGTAAAGGTCTTCCCTGAACTTTCCTTCTTTTATCCTGTTGGCGATATCGGTATTCGTCGCGGAAATCAATCTTATATCAACAACCTTTGGCTTTGTATCTCCGAGAGGAAAAACCTCGCCGGTTTCTAAGACCTTAAGCAGCTTTGCCTGAAGATTAACAGGCATGTCCCCAATCTCGTCGAGAAAAAAGGTGCCGTGATGCGCCAATGGAATAAGCCCAAGTTTATCCGAAACAGCGCCTGTGAAAGCGCCTTTTTTATAGCCGAACAATTCAGATTCCAAAAGCCCTTCGGGAATTGCGGAGCAGTTTATAGAGATAAACGGCTTGTCCCTTCGCGGGCTGTTGCAATGTATGAGTTCCGCGACAAGCCCCTTCCCCGTCCCGCTTTCGCCGAGGATTAAGATATTGCTTTTGGTAGCGACAACCTTTTCTATGGTCTCGACAATCTTCATCATCTGCTCGGAGTTCGTTACGAACTCTCTGCAGGGAGTCAGCCTCTGGCTTATCTGCTGCCTCAGGGCTATATTTTCAGTAACAAGCCTTTTTTGCTCAAGCACTCTTTTAATCGTAAGTTTTATCTCATCGTTAAGAAAAGGCTTTACAATGTAATCAACAGCGCCCTTTTTCATTGCGTCCACTGCTGACTCAACCGATGCGAATGCGGTCATGATTATTACGGCTGTGTCGGAACTCATCTCCTTAACTTTTCCAAGGACCGTAATCCCGTCAACCTTTCCCATCTTCAGGTCAGTAAGCACCACATCAAAATTCTCTGCTTCAAGGTTTTCTATCGCGGCCTCTCCGCTCGTTGCGCAGCTTACGGCATAACCCGTGCCCTTAAGCAGGAATTCAAGCGCCCTGCAAATATCAGGCTCATCGTCAACTATAAGTATTCTTGGTTTCATATAGTTAGTTAATTATTTGTCATTCCGTGCTTGACACGGAATCCAGTTTTTTATTCACCTGGATTCCCGCCTTCGCGGGAATGACAGAAATCATTCAATGCTATTTATACCGGTAATGTTATCGTAAATATGCTTCCTTTGCCAACTTCGCTTTCGATGCCCAGCGTGCCGGACATTTTTTTGATTATGTCATAGCTTACCGCAAGCCCAAGCCCTGTGCCCTTTTCCTTTGTCGTATAAAACGGGTCAAATATCTTTGTTAAATCCTCTTTAGGAATTCCGGTTCCAGTATCCTCAAAAAGAACGGAAACGGTATTTACATTAGCTTTGCTCCTGATGGTAAGCGTGCCGCCGTCTGGCATGGCGTCAATAGCGTTCAGCGTAAGATTAACCACAACCTGCGAAAGCTGGTTTCCGTCTATCACAACCTCGGGCAGAGAGGATGAAAGCTCTTTTACGATGGAGATATTCTTGGCCTTCTTATCGTACTGTATGAGATTGATGGAAGTTTCTATGATTTCATTTACATGGCATTTCTTTACCTCGCCAGCCGGCATCTTTGAAAACCCAGAAAGTTGCTTAAGGATATCGGATATCCTGTTTACGTGAAAATATATGGTCTCAAGGCTTTCTTTCCTGAACTCGTCGAGTTCCATTTCTCTGAGTATCTGGACAAATGAGAATATGGATGTGAGAGGGTTTCCTATTTCATGCGCAATGCCTGCCGCGAGCCTGCCTATCGAGGCAAGCTTTTCAGAGTGCACTATCTGCTCCTCCATCTTTTTCATTTCTGTTATGTCCTGTATAAGCCTGATATAGCCGTGTATTTCTCCGTCTGCGCCTTTTATTGGGGCATTTGTGACCTGAAAATACTTGCCTTTTTGTTCAAAAAGGTCGGCTATTATTGTTGTATCAACGCCTTTGGAATGTGAGTCAGAGATGACGGAACAGTCAGTGCATAGATCCTCGCAGCCCATTCCTACAACATCATGCCCCACCATTTCTCTGAGCTTCTCATTGGACCATTGAATCTTGCCGTCATTGCCTAGAAGCAGTATGCCTCCCCCGATGGTGCTGACAATGGTGTTCAGTTTCTCTTTTTCGCTTGAAACTTCTGCTGTCCTTTCCCTGACTTTGCTTTCCAGCATATGGGCATATTTTTCCAGCTCTTCCTTCCTCTTGGCCATTTCTTCGGCCTTTATCCTCTTTTTGTTGATTACAATTAATAAGGCCGAGACCATTGTCGTCGTGGTAAAAATAGCGATTATAAGATAAGAGTACAGTTTCATGCTCTGCCCTGTAACCTGCGTTACTTCGGAGTATGGAGCGGATACCGCAATTATCCATGAGAGGCTTCCTGTATCCGCGAAGGAAAACGCGATGATTTTATCTTCCCCTGTAGGGGCTATATATCTGCCGTAATTGCCGGCCTTCCCCTCAATAATTCTTTTTTCGAGATCAAAGCTCAAATGACACTTAAAACAGTCCTTTTCCGCCCTAAAGATATTGCCGCCGACCATGCCGGGCTGCATCGGATGATAGAGAAGCGTGCCATCTTTATCCATCATCCATGCGTATCCCCTGTTGCCTGATTTTATATTGCTGAGAAAATGTGTTGCTATATCCTGTATTTTTATTGACATGAAAAATATTCTCTTTATATTGCCCTCTCCGTATATAGGAGATATCACATGCAGCATGCCCCTGGTTTCTATTATGCTTGTTCTGTTTTGTAATGTGATTTTTGCTTGTTGTATTATCTTAGGGACAACAGTCTTTAATAAATTATTTTCTTCGCCTTTAAAAAAAATAATGTCTCCTTCAGGGCTCAGCATCCCAAGGTTTGTTTTGATTAATTCCTCTTCTTTAAGAATCTTATTTGTTATTCTGTTGAAATCTTCTCCGCTTTTAAAATCTGTTTTTGAAAGCACATTCAAAGCTAAAAGAACCTCTTCCTCAAGGTGATAGAAATAGGTTTTTATATTATCGGCAATGGACTTGGAAAGCAGAAACTGCTGTTTGTTGAACTGTTCCGCCATTTCCATCTGAAGCGATTGCTGGAAGAAGACATTTAAGGTGATAAGGACGGAGATTATTACAATAAGGGTGCCGATTATCAGCAGATAACCTTTCATTGTTTAATATAACAGAAAATAGGGGGACAGATACACCTAAAAGACATTATTTAAAAGGCATGGCATTGTGTTTGAGCGGCTTTGAATTCTGCCAGCCTTTAGGCGCGACAGAATTCACCTCGGAGGTCGAAAACCGAGAATGAGCGAAAACATTATGCCATGCCTTTCTCTTTATATTACTTTGACGGAATCAGCTTGGCATGCGCTTCCGCAATTACAGAGCCGTCATCCTGCCTGAGAAGCCGCGCCTGCGCTTCGATAAGCCTCGGGCTTTTCTTTATTATCTCTGCCTCCGCAATTGTTTTTTCATTGACCTGCAGCGGCTTTTTGAATCTCACATTTATCTCTGCGGTAATAGGATTTATGCCTTCTGCTATCGCAGCCTGTATCATGGCCTCATCGAGAATGGTTGTTATTATCCCGCCGTGGGTTATGTCTTTATATCCCTGATGTATCTTCGAAGGCGTAAATTCTGAGGTAAGCCTGCCTCCGCCCGGGGATAGGGAATACTTAAACTTTAGCTTTAAGCCGCAGGCGTTTTTCTCGCCACAGGCAAAACAGTGTCTGTCGTCTTCAAGTTTTATAGAATTCATTGCATTGGCTCACAATATACCATTCTGCAATTTTTCTGGCAAGTCTGCTCAATCTGGTATTATAATTAAAAAAAGCATCACGGAGGTTTTATGCCCTGCATATTCTGCAAGATTATAGAAAAGAAAATCCCCGCTAAAATAATTTATGAAGATGAGATGGCCTTAGCCTTCGAAGACATTAATCCTCAGGCTCCTGTGCATACTCTTGTGATACCCAAAAAACATATCTCCACAAATCTTGACCTAAAAAAAGAAGAAAACGGGCTTCTCGGCCATATGTTTCAGGTTGCCAATAAAATCGCAAAGGACAAGGGGGTTGCGGAGCGGGGGTTCAGGCTTGTGATGAATTGCAACCCCGAATCAGGGCAGACGGTGTTTCACATTCACCTTCACATCCTCGGCGGCAGGCACATGCACTGGCCCCCGGGATAGAGCCTTTTTACTCGGAAGAATTTTCCTCTTTCGCGATAATACCGTAAAAGTTTGAGGGAGGCGGTGCGCCTCTTTTTTCCTTTGAGACAACACACTCGCTGTAATGAGGTTTAGAACTGCGGTTATGCGCAATAAGCGCTTTGACAATTTCCCAGCTTATTTCTCCTCTCTCTGCCATTGCCGTTATCTCCTCACATGCTGCCCTGTTTTCATAAGAAACAGAGCGATAGGGCCTGGGTGAGATTAAGGCATCATATATATCGCTTACTGCAAAAATCTCAATCATCAGGTCTTCAAGCCTTATCCCTGCCGGATAACCAGAGCCGTCTTTTTTTTCATGATGATCTCTCGCCACCCTTGCAAAAGGATGTCCGGCATCCCTGAGATAATAGCTGAGCAGCACATAGCCTGCGATTGAATGATGCTTCAGCTTGTCTAATTCGGTTTGGGTGACAGGACTCTTTTTCCCAAGAATATTCATCGGCACACAGATTTTGCCTATATCATGGGTGGGACCTGCTGCGAGCCAATCGAGCCGTTCCTCATGCTCTGGAAGAAAGTCCTTCAATAGAAGTATTGAAAGCGCAAAGACCATCAAAATATGCCGATAAGTATAGACGTCATGCTGCCTGAAATAATCCAGTGATTGCACGACAGGAAAGATAAGATTAATTTTCCCCATAACTTTAAGGACAAACTCGATCTCTTTTTTACCTGCAAAAATAACATGATAAGGAGGCTCATCGAAAAAATTCAAAATATCTTTTTTGATTGAGCCGTATTCAATCAGGGAATATTCCTGATAATGATAATCCGTATTTGAAGAGATAAGCGCATTTAAGGTGTCTTCTGACAGCACAGCGCCCGCAGGCAGCAGCAGTTTGTTGTCAAGAGTATAAACTGGATAGAGAAGCTTTAAGTTGGCTATCAGATATCCTCCGCAAACATAAATTCAGAAGCAGTTATAATCTAACATTATTAAGGCAACGTTTCATTACGCCAAAAAATAATAACACATTAATAATAACTACGGCTTGTAGTATTTCTTTTTCTTTTTAATGTATTCCTGTTCAACAGAACCTTCGGGATAATCATGAGGATATTTATAGCCTTCGCCGCGGCCGAGTTTTTTGGCTCCGGGATAATTACTGCCCTTTAAATGGTCTGGCACTTCCATGGTCTCTTCCTCTGCAATATCTTTCATTGCCTCATCTATAGCAACATAAGCCGCATTTCCTTTTGGAGCATTCGCGATATAAATCACTGCCTCTGCCAACGGAATCCGCGCCTCGGGCATTCCCACAAACTCAATAGCCCTTAATGCTGATGTCGCAAGGATCAATGCCATAGGATCCTTGAGCCCCACGTCTTCGGCAGCGCAAATAACTACGCGCCTTGCGATAAAACGCGGGTCTTCGCCCGCGTAAAGCATCTTTGCAAGGTAATATATCGCCGCATCCGGGTCAGAGCCCCTCATGCTTTTTATGAACGCTGAAATTGTGTCATAGTGCTGGTCGCCTTTTTTGTCATAGACGACCGCCTTTTTCTGGATGGATTCTTCCGCAATCTCTTTTGCGATTGTTATTTTCCCTCCTTCATCAGGTTGTGTTGTAAGAGCGGCAATCTCAAGGGCAGAAAGCGCCTTTCTCGCGTCTCCGTCAGACATCTTTGCGATATGCTCAAGGCTTCCTCTCTCAGCAGAGATATTAAAATTCCCAAGCCCTCTTTCTTTGTCCGATAACGCGCGATGCAGGATTTTAAGAATATCTTCAGTCAGAAGCGGCTTAAGCTCAAACACCTGGCTTCTTGAAAGAAGTGCTGAGTTTACATAAAAGAAGGGATTCTCAACCGTTGCGGCAATCAGCGTGATATTTCCATCTTCCACATCAGGCAAAAGCGCATCCTGCTGGAGCTTGTTGAACCTGTGAATCTCATCAAGGAAAAGTATTGTCTTTGTGCCAGCCTTTTTTTCAGTTCTCGCCTTTTTGATAACCCGTCTTAGCTCATCAAGCCCGACTGTCGCGGCATTAAGCCATTCAAAGTGCGCGTTTGTTTTGTTTGCGATAACCTTAGCAAGCGCAGTCTTGCCTGTTCCGGGCGGGCCGTAAAGAATAAGAGATGTTATCCTGTCTGCTTCTATGGCCCTTCTGAGAAGTTTTCCTTTTCCGAGTATATGCTCCTGCCCCGCGTATTCATCCAAGGTTTTTGGCGCCATTCTGTATGCCAATGGCTCGTTCAGATTAGATTTTTTATTAAATAGCTCCATAATTCTCAGGCCTAATTTTACTTTAAAATGGGAGGATATGGCATCCCATGATTGCTTTTGTTTACTTCTTGATATTCTTAATGCTCTCGGCAGTTTTCTCTATCATCTTTTTTGGCTCCGGCCTGCACACAGGACAATATAGCTCCCCCAGATCCAGGAGGCACACATGCCCTCATTCAGGACAGCAGATGCACGTATCAATTGGTTCTTTGCAAACAGGGCATAATTCCATGTTATTAAAATTATATCATGCTTATCATCAGACAGGGTATAGTATTAAAGCGGTTTTATCGGGGGTTACGTTGTTAACAGCAACCGCTGTTGGTTATTCCGCCGCAATCGCATGAAGGCTCGCCGCCTTTTATCATGCTGTTGATTATGGCCGCTGCGCAGCCCACCCCTGAAGCGACCTTTATCGCTCCGAATTCGCAGTTCAATGCGCACGCGCCGCATTCCATGCAGAGGTCTCTATCAACAATCTCAGCCTTTTTATCCGTCATGACAAAGACACTGTGGGGACAGACATCAACACATCTTCCGCAGCCTGTGCATTTTTCAGAAAAGAATTCGAGGCTTGTTACATTTAATAGGTACTTCATAGTATCTCCCACTGATAAAGCTTATATACTATTAATAGTATAGCTGAAACGGCTGTGGATATTAAATAGACAGGCAGGGCTACTTTCAATTCTTTCCTGACGCCAGACATGCTTGTAAATGTTGTCGAGCCTGTAAACTGAAGCGCTATATAAGAACTTGCGAGCGGGAAAAAGAGATATGCGCTTATTGCCTGCAAGCCTGTCAATCCTAAAAACGGCATTAGAAAAAAAACAACAAGAATGCCTGTTGCCAAGCCCTTGAGCGCAAATGAGCGGAATGGGATAAAAGGAAGAAAAACCGGAGCTATAAAGGCTCCGCTAAATATGCCTGCCAACCCGAGAATCAAAAAAGGCAGGCCGCCTGACCATGCATCTTTGAATAAGATTCCTGAAGGCTGAAGGCCAAAGAGCAATAAAACTACAAGGGCAAATAGAGGAAACTTTTTCATTGCAGGATTTATCTCCATCGGCGTAAGGACAAGCCTGTCGAGCATTGTGAATTTCACAAGCCTCATTTCATCTGTTTTTTTATGACCTGCCCTTACATATTCCGGGATATCCTTTGCATGAACAGGCCCAAAATGAACCCTGAAACCGGTTTGTTTCTGAACCGCCCTTGCATTGACGCCTACTGCTCCGAGTTGAGGAAGGATTATCCTTTTGTGATTGATAATTTTATGCAACTGAACTTCATTGATACGCCTGATAAGCTCATCAGTGCTGAATGTGCCCTTTCCTGCAGCGCACCAGACATTAATGCTCTTTGTATCGAGCACGAGTACCCACGCGTTAAGCCCTTTGAGCGATTTTCTGAGGATATCGAAACTCAGCTTATAATTAGCGGTCACGAATACATCCGAGCCTGTGTCAGGCTTACCAATAGAATAAAGGCCCGGCTCAACAGAATAATGCATACGGAAGGCGCTTGTTCTGCTTTTCACAGCTCCCCAATAATCTTTCCATGTCCACCCGGGCGATATCCTGCATACAGCAAGCTTGGCCTTGCCGGACGGTCAGGAAGAACCGCTCTGTTGTTCAATCTTAATTATATTGAGAGGGTTAGCCATAGTCCGTTGAAAAACTCAAAATCCTTTCGCTTTATTCTCAGCATGGCCTTGCCTGAGGGCTATTCTTTAATGAATTCCGGTTCCCCTGATACAGGATAGTTAGCCTTTTTTAAAGCATCTTTTATGGCTTCAATTGTTGTTTTTTCGCTGTCAAAGGTTAAGGTAAGGATTTGCTCTGAAAAGTTGCCTTCCATATCCAGAACACCATCAACGGATCTTACAATAAAAGTCACCAGAGGGATATGGCTTGCGCAATTCATCGCCGGAACCTTGAGCATCACCTTTTGCTCGGCAGCAAATACAGGCCGGCACAAAGACAGGCTAATAAATAACGCTCCCAATACTATTATAGTCAAACGCGCTGCAGTTGAATTCATATCACCACCTCCGCTTTTAAAAGTATAAAAAAGAAAGGCCGGCGAATGCAAGCAGGTGAGCGCTTAGCGTGCGCCTGATAAAGCTTAAAAAAGCATTGACTGCCCTTTAATCTCTTTCCGTTCTACTGCCTCAAAAATTTTTACCTTTCCATACTCGCCGTCATAGCCGGGCGCAATGTGGACATGGCCCGAGCGCATTCTTGAAATTGCTTCTCTGATAAGAGGCGATCCTGCCTTTTCAATATCATCAAGCGGTATATTCATAAGGATTTTAAATTCGCTTCCGAGCTTCTGAAGGAGATTCTGATATTCCTTATCTACAGCCTTGCTGCTTACGCCAACTTTTAAAACCTCTGATATTATCTCCGGCAAGGGGATTATTGGATGAAAGGAAGGAGAGCCTTTCGGCTTAAATCCCTCTTCCCTGTCAGCAAGCTTGTCAACCCTGTGCATTACGCCGACAGTAACCCTTTTTCCGCATACCGGGCAGAGGTAGTTATGTCTTATTGTCTCTTTTGGAGAAAGGCTCGCATTGCACAGCCTGTGACCGTCATAATGATATTTGCCTTCTTCAGGAAAAAATTCTATAGTTCCTGAAAATCCTTTTTTCGTTTTCAATGCGTTAATCATTGCCTTATAAGAGATTTCTGTATTGAAAATATTTGCCTCGCGTCCTATCTTTGCAGGAGAATGAGCATCGGAATTGGAGATAAGGGTTATCCTGTCAAGCGCAGAAAGCCTCCAGTTCATTGCCGGGTCCGATGAAAGCCCTGTCTCGATTGCATGAATATGCGGGGTCAGTTCCTCAAAACATTCTTCGAGCGAGTCAAAGCCTGATTCAGCGCCAAATACAGAAAAATGCGGAGTCCACGCATGAGCAGGAATAAGCATAGCGTCAGGAGATGCATCCATCACTATTTTAAGGAGTTTCTTTGCATCCAGCCCCAGTATTGGCCTTCCGTCGGCATTGAGATTGCCTATTTTTGAAAGCGCAAGATTAATCCTTGCGGCATCAATAAAATCAGGGACAAGTATTATTGAATGTATCTTTCGCGTTTTCCCGTTCTTACTGTAAATGCAGCTTATCTCTGCGGTAAGCATGAAAAAAACGTCAGCCTTGCAGGAATCATGGATATCGCTTGTTATGAATTCTTTTTTTAATCTGAAGAGCCCGCTTTTTGCCGGCTGGAACTTTTTAGTTAGTTCTGTGAGCCATCCCGGATGTGTGAAATCACCCGTGCCGATTACCGTGATTCCTTTGAATTGCGCCCATTTCCAGATGCTCTCAGGAGACATGTCTTTGCTTGTTGCACGGGAATATTTAGAATGGATATGGAGGTCGGCAATAAAGCGCATAGGGGATTATAACAGAATCCCTTTTGCTATCTCTATAAACTGTTCTAAAGTGCGCCTCGCGCCTTCAGGGCTTTTTCAACCTCAACAATCTGCTCTTTATACATCCTGCACTCTTCTTCGAATTCTGCCTGCATGTTCTGAGCCTTTTCAGCGCCTATATGAACAGAGGTTTTCTCGAATGTGAATGAATGCATATCCTCCAAATCGCAGAGATTGTCCTTGAGCCGTTCGATCTCGGCCTTCAATTCCTCTACTGTCATGTTTTTCAGTTTATCTTCCATGCGCTCAACATCCTCTTGTATCCCTTTTTAGCCAATCGGGTATTTTGACTCCTTTTTGCTCTAACTTGATAATTAATTTACCTCTCACGGAGGGCGAAGGTCTGGTTCCTCAAAGAAGTTTCTTATAGCCCATCCTCAGGTTTATCAACGCAAGGGTATAAACAGCCACTGCAATAAGAGTAATCACTAATATGATTTTCATTTCATCGCTCCTTTATTAATTTTAATATATTATTTAGCCATTATGCCATAAGATGTCCGGTTTATTCCTTAAAGGCAGCCTCTGATACTTATATTTCGGATAGCCTATCATCATCGCTCCAAAACACGCATGCCCCTCAGGCAGCGCAAGTGCTTGTTGTAATGGAGGCCAATTTGCGGCAGCAATCATAAAGAAGCCTGCCCAGCACGTGCCGAAGCCAACGGATGGTGCAGCCAGATCCAAAAACGTGAGAGCGATTGTGCTGTCCAGATGAGCACCCCCGTATTCCTTTGGAGCATAGGCAACAACCAATCCCGGCGCTCCCCTGCAAATAATATCATAGCCGGAATCCCATATCCCCACAATGCGCTCCAATTTGTATGAGGCTGCGAGAGGATGTTTCTCCTTTACCAGATGTTTCATCCAGTCTATCGTCATTCCTGCCATGTCTCTCACCGTCTCTCCGGAGTTAATGACAAGCCATTTAATATGCTGGCTGTTCCTGCCTGTCGGAGCATATCTTGCAATGTCAATGAGCTTGGCGATTTTTTCTTTCTCTAACTCCTTGGCCTGATAGGAGCGGATTGACCGGCGCGACCTGAGAAAATGCTCGGCCTCGATGCCTAAGGCCATGTTCTTTCTGACGGGCGGACAGTCTTCTGGTTTCATATCAGAAAGGGAGAATGCTCCCTGCGGACAGACTGAAACGCAATGGCCGCAATGTATGCAAAGTTGCTCTGCATTTTCCACAGGCGCAGGCACGCTGTCTTTTTTAAATTCTATTATGCGAATAGGACATTCCGCAGCGCATATGCCGTCACGTTTACACTTATCCTTATCAATTGTGAAATGACTCATAATAATCTCCTTTCGGTTTAACTCTTTGTCCAAAATAAGATTGCCGGCGCCAAATAAGCAATTGTATCGGCAAAACTTCGGCTGCTGACATTCATAGTTATTTTTTCATAAACTCTTCAACAACCGGACACAACTCGCTTCCTTTTTCTTCCGGCACGAAATGTCCCACATCCGCATGCCTTATTATTTTAGAATTGGAGAAAAGATTAATCCATCTATTTAGTTCCTTTTCCCTAAAAGCAATGTCTTTCATGCCCCATAAGATAAGCGCGGGCTTATCTTTTATCTTATCACTCTGTGACCAAAGGGAATTTAGCCAATCGTTTGAGTCAATGATTCGTTTTGGAAATGTCCAGCAGCCCTTTCGTTCTTCCGGTCTTTCAAGAGCTTTTAAATAGTGCTGATGAGCCGAAGCGGTGAGTCTGGAGGAATCACCCATTATCTTTTTCATGAAAACGCGCACGAAGAAATTAAAACGTTTGATTAAAAACCTGCCGATAGGGCCGCCCATAAATTTGCTGAATCTCTCAAAATGCGGGTCACCCCTCGTTGACCACAGCCATGTATTCATTATGATAAGCCTCTTAACATTTTCAGGCGAGTTGATTGCGTAAGACAAACCTATCGGCCCACCCCAGTCTTGAACAACGAAGGTTATATTCTCTAAATTTAATTTTTCAATAAGCAGTTTCAAATTCTTTGCATGGTCTTCCGGAGAATACGACCAGTTCCATGGTTTATCGGATAGCCCGAATCCGATAAGGTCAATGGCGATGCAGCGATAATTTTTAGAGAGGCTTTTTATTAAATGCCTGTATAGAAAAGACCATGTCGGATTTCCGTGAACCATAACTATCGGCTCTCCGCTGCCTTCATCAACATAATGCATCTTCCCCATCTCAAGTTGAAGGAAATGAGATTTAAAAGGATATTCTTTTCTGTCTATCCATGAATCACTGCGCATGGGACTCCATTCTTTTATTTTCTTTGTCTCGTATTATACTTTAACGGTATGTAAACCGGGCAAAAGGCAAACACACCTGTCATCAATCTTATCATGCCGTAAGTCCCCAGAACATATCGCCACACACCTGAGACAAGGAGTAGCGCTATAAGGATAAAAATGATGCCATGTGCTATCCTTTCCAGCCTGTCTAATCCTCCGACATTACATATCATAAAAAAACCTCCTTTCATTTGTTTCTATCCGAATATCATATAAGGCTGCGCCCAAAGGCACCCGCTTTTTTTCGAAGATCAGCATTCTGCTTTATCTCATCAGATATCATCGAGGCATTAGGGACAAGGAACGAGCTGCAATCAGAGCCTACGAAACCTGCAATTACCTTAAAGGTCTGCTCGACGAGGCCGAGACCGGGATTAATATCGCCGCCTGCTGTTGCAATCAGACCCCATTTAATGTGACTGAGATTATGCTCATAACGGCCTTTTGCCGGATCAATTTTTATAAGCGAGTACATCCTGTCCATAAGCAATTTCATTTGTGCATTTGTGCCGAAAAAATAAACAGGTGTCGCAAAAACAACTACGTCCATATCCGGAATTCTCGCGAGTACTGGTTTAATGTCATCGTCGAAGGCACACTCATATTTGTCTGACTTCTGACAACTCATGCATGCGATACACCCATTATTTTTGCTTTTTAAACGCGCAACATCAATGACCTCGACGTGCGCTCCTGTCTCCTTTAGCCCTTCCACAACCCATCCCGCAACGGTATTTGTATTGCCGTTTTTTCTCGGGCTTCCGCATAAGACCATCACTTTTTTAGCCATGAAAAATCCTCCTTGAAAGTATTTATTCCGTAATGATTGCGTTAAGGCAGTTTAACGTCATGCCGGACAAGTAGTCAGCAGCCTTCCTTGCAATGGGCAACAGCCCTGAGCATGTAACGTTTTCTTAGCATGTTTTCACCTCCGTTAGCAATTAAAACCGACCGTTCGGTTTGTTATGGTCGTAAAAAAACTCACTTCTTTAATCCGATCAATATCCTAAGCGAATCCACACAATCCTTTAAGGGTTTCTCGCTCTTTTCAAGACGGGTCAGCATTATTCCTCCTTCAATAGTCATAACGATATGTTTTGCCATAACAACAGCAGGTATATCATTCCTCGCCTCGCCGTGGTCTTGAGCTTCCTTTACAACTTTTCTTATTAGCTCTATCCATTTATCAAAGAAGTCTTTCACAAAAAATGTCATGCGCTCATCTTTATCGCTCATTTCAAGGGCAGTGTTACCAAAAATGCAACCTCCGGCAAAACCACAGCTCCTTTGATATTCAAGGACACCTTTAAAAAAATTGTTAAGACGTTCAGCAGGTGTTTTCCCATTAAGCCCCGATTTAATAGTCTCAAGCATATCTGTTTTAGCTTTATCAAGAATAGTCATCATAAGTTCATCCTTGCCGGGAAAATGAAAGTAAAGACAACCTTTTTTTAAACCCGTTGCCTTCACAAGATCGTTTATGCTGGTGGCCTCAAAGCCTTTTTGATTTATAAGGCGAGTAGCTTCGGCAAGAATCTTGTCCCTGGTAATCTCCCCCTTTGACTTTTTGCTATAACAGACCGTCTTCACTTTATAACTTCCTCCTAAAAAACCAACCGTTTGGTCTAATTTATCCAAAAGACTTAAAGAAAGTCAAGGATTATTTTTTGTAAGCATCTTTTTCAGATATCATCCCTATTCAAAATAATATCGCACATCATTTATAATCATCCCTTATCGGATACCATGCATCAACTGCCTTTGTTGGTTTATCCAATATTTTTGCACCGTGTACTTGATTGGAATAAATCACAACACCGCCTCCGGCTCTCAAAATCTTTGTTTCTCCTTCAACTGTAAACTCTATCTCCCCCTCAATAATATATGTTATCTGCTCATGAGGATGTTTATGAGACGGGATTACAGCATTTGGCTCAAATTCAAAGAATGTCATCATTGTCTTTTCACCTGAGACAGCCCTCAGCGTAATGCCTTCAAGGACTTGTTTTGTCTTTAAATCTGATTCTCTGAAAAAGTTCATTGTTACCCCCACTTATTCAAAAACAGGCCGCATAAAGCTCCGTTCATAAGTTATGATGCATCTTGTTTTTTCAGCAAAAGCAAAGGCTGCCTGACAATCCGGGTCTGTTTTAATCTTTCCTCGATATTCTTCGTATGCTGTCAGACTCGGAAAACTGAAGAGTGCAATGGCAATGTTATTTGCTCCCTCATGTGGCATGAAGTAGCCATGATGCATTCCGCCGAACTTATTTACCAGCGGTATCCACATTTTTGCGTAGTTCTCAAAGTCTTCAGCTTTGTATGGGTCAATAACATAGCGCAGATAACATGTTACCATCTTAAGCCTCCTTTATTTACGAGATATTTTTAGTATCTTATTCGCCCCTTTCTGGAACTCGAAAGGCACTTTCACTATTTCCGCTTTTATGCCGTCTGAATCGAGAAATGACAATATTTTATATAAATATGGATATTGCTTTGTATCGAGGCCTACCAGCGGAAATATCCTGATTTCACCCGAACATACCCTGATAAGCTCTTTTATGCATTCAATATGAAAATCAAAATCCAGCCTGTCGCCGTATAAAAATAAAAAATTTCCTGAAAGAACGAGAGAGAACGATTTGTCGGGAAAGGGCAGGCGCGGGAGTTCGGCATTGATATATCTTTCCCGCTCGACTCCTGCGCTGAAGTCTTCGCTAAATAATTCGAGCGCCTTAGTCCTCAATGTCATGACCTCATTTTTGTCTTTGTAATATGTCCAGATATAAAGATGCGCCGCCTCGTCGAATTTTTCAAATACATGCTGAATGTCTCGCTTGCCTTTCTCAAAAAGCTCATCGGCGGACATTCCATAAAGGATATCGCAGGCAGTAACATCAAAGCCTTTTTGGTGCGCTTCTGCCGCAAATGAAGAAGCCCCGGCAGGACAATCCAATATCCGGCCTTGCTTCATGATGGATTCGTCAAGGCCGAACATGTCCATGTATTCAGCATATGTCCTGCCGAAAAAGGCGATTCGGTCAATGTCCAGATAATCACGACTCATATTCTTTCTCATATCTACTCCTTTAATTCCGCGCTGAAGACCGTTACCGCTTTCCCGGATATAAAGACTCTTTCCTTTTCAACCCTTACCTTCAGAAACCCTCCGCGCTCGGAAACCTGAAATGCGTTGAATTCACACTTATTCATCTTTCTTTTCCAATATGGCCCAAGACAGCAATGAGCTGAACCTGTGACAGGGTCTTCAGGAATACCATATGCCGGAGCAAAAAAGCGGGAAATGAAATCATATTCCGGAGTATTTGAAATGCTTGTAACAATTATGCCTCTTGTATCAAGCCTCTTGTATCAAGCCTCTTGAGCATCTCATAATCCGGATTCAAAGCCCTGACAATACCCTCTGATTCAACCTCAACAATATAATCCATGCGGTTTTTCCCTGTATATAGAGGTGTTACCTTTAATCCCTCCATTAGTTCTTTTGGTGTAGCTGTTTCCCTATCTTCCTCTATCGGGAAATTGAGTTCAATAAAATCTCCCTTTCGTGATGCCGTCAATAATCCGCTTTTTGTAAAGAATCTTGCTTCTTTATCAGGCGGCAATATTCCTGTCTCCCATAAAATATGGGCGCTTGCAAGCGTTGCGTGCCCGCATAGGTCAACCTCTCTTTTAGGAGAAAACCATCTCAGGCTAAACCCGTCATCCTGTTTGAGCAAGAAAGCCGTCTCGGATAGGCTCATCTCCTTTGCCACATCCTGCATCCATTCATCTGTCCGATGAGAAGGCAGGATACATACCGCAGCAGGATTGCCGGAAAATACTTTGTCCGTAAAAGCATCAACCTGATAAATCTTCAATTTCTTCATCTTCTCTCGCTTCTATTTCTTCAAGTATTTTGCGGATACATTGCCCTCTACAAACATCTCAAAAAACTTTCTTTTAGGCACAGCCTTCAGGATTTCAGCAGCAATGTATTTGGCATCTTTGCCCTGTGCCGATAACTCCCGTCCAATCCTTTCGCAGGTCATCAGGTATTCCTTCATTTCCTGAATATCCTTTTTTGTAGAAAGCGGCCCATGTCCGGGAACTATGGCTGCAACATCCATTGTCAGGACATTATCGAGGACTTTTATCCAGCCTGCTATGTCCCCATCCCCCATGTTCGGATGAAAGTTGGTGAACAGAATATCTCCGGCAAAAAGTGTTTTTGTATCAGGCACGTAAATTACGATGCTGCCGTCCGTATGAGATGCGTTTGTATAGATCAGTTCAACCTGCCGGTCGCCAAGGTCTATCTCCATCCCGCTGTTAAAAGTCAGCGACGGCTCTGCTACCTTTGTGCCATGCATCATCTCATCCGTAAGTCCGTAGTTCTTTGCCCGTTGGAGAATTGTGGCTGCAGTGGTTTTGATGTTCTTTTTGCAGTTCTTGTGCGAAACAACAGCAGCGCCAAGCCTGATGAAATCGGCATTGCCCAATGCATGGTCAAGATGATAATGGGTATTTATAACATATTTGATCGGTTTATCCGAAACAGCCCTGATGTCATTAATGAACCGTTGCGCCTCTTTTGAAGATATAAGAGTATCAACGGCAATAATATAGTCTCTTCCCATAATAATCCCGGCATTCGCGCCAAAGCTTCTCGCAGGCAGTGGATTTTTCTCATCAATATATGAATAAATTCCCTCCGCAATTTTCGTCAATCCTTTATTGTTGTCTCCTGAAACCCTTTCCACTGCGTGGGCAAAAGCGCCGAAATCAGCCAGCGCCGCCATGCTGCCTAATGCCGTCATCCCTTTCAAAAATCCTCTGCGACTGAGTTCCATAAATCCTCCTTTAAAAATATGATAAATAATGAACTCCTTATTTTTCTGCTGTGGCAAAGAGCCTTCTGAAACTGAACTCTATGCCCTTTTCAGTCCTGTAGTTCTCAAAGCCCATCGCAAACGCGTACTTGAACTGTTCCTGCATCTTTTCCGAGAGCGGGAAAAGATACGGCCTCAATGCTGCGGACTCGCCCCATTCTAGCACGTCATTGATGCATTCAAACATGAGCGTATAGTCTTTGTAAAAGGCATTTACATTCACAAATCCCGCATCCTTCATAAATCCCGAGAGATCCTCTTTTAAGGGGAATCTCCAAGGGGATTCCATGTTCTTAAATTTTGCCTCAAGCCCAAGCGCATTGATGGCGCTATAGATATTA
>Ga0172375_10005390_pt1 | contig 18494 bp, 15 predicted proteins | sample LakKiv1m_FD_114537 | JGI IMG/M metagenome (GOLD analysis project Ga0172375, IMG submission 114537) | Freshwater microbial communities from Kabuno Bay, South-Kivu, Congo - kab_092012_11.1m | ecosystem: Environmental > Aquatic > Freshwater > Lake | place: Democratic Republic of the Congo...
GGCCGCGGATGGCCCGCGCCTTCATGCCCAGGATAGGCGCCAGCGTATTGGCGACCTTATCCGCGCGATATCCGGGCTCGCGATTGAGGAAGGGACGGGGATCTACCTCCAGCGACTCGTTGATCCGGTCCCGCGCGAAGATCAGGCCGGCCAGGCGCAGCTTCTCCAGCGCCTCTTTCTCCGTTTTATGATAGCTTCCGCGAATCCAGCGCTTGCCCGCCGGGCGCGCCGCGACGCCGTCATCCGTCTGTTCAGGCAGCTCGGTCAATCCCAGTTGGTTGCGCACGTCTTCGGCGCGCACGCCCAGCACATCTGCCAGGGCGTTCACCAGGTCTTCGTTATCCGTCTTCGCGCTGAAATCCACCCCCACCCGGTAGCAAAAGTCGTCCGCCTTCACCGTCAGGCCGGGCAACGCCAGGCGGCGCAGCGCGGCGGCGGTGTCGGGCGCCAGGTTTTGTTTCACCCACCTGGACGGCACCTGGCGCCGCAGGTTAGCCAGCACCTCCTCCTCATTCTGTTCGAGGGCCGGCGCCAGTTGCCGCGCCACATATCGGGCGCATTCGCCGGCATCGTCGTCGCTCTCCCAGGGGAAGGCGCAGAGCGTGGGGTCGGCATACAATGACAGGCGCTCGTCATCCTGCGCCAGCACGGCATTATTGCAGTCGAATATCCGCCCGCGCACCGCCGGCAGCACCGCCTCGCGGAAGCGATAACGCTCGCCCAGCTCCGTGTAATGATGATGCCGCACCACCTGCAGCCAGAAGAGCTTGCCGGCAAGCAGCAACATCACCATCAGATACGCAAAACACCAGAGGAACGCGTTGTTGCGAACGGTGCGATGATAGCGGCTAATTCCGGCAAACCATGTCGCCACTGACGACCCCCCCCCCGGTGAGAGTGATAAGTGAAAAGTGAAAAGTGATAAGAAGTGGTTGGTGGTTAGTCTCGTTTCCATGAAAAGTTATCCTATTACGAGCAATCACGTTATTTACCAGGAACGCCTGCTATGTCGCCACTTCAGGTTACTTTTCACTGCTTATTACTTACCACTCGCCCCCTCCTGATACCTTCCATTCATCCAATCATCCAATCTAACAATCTTCCATTCTCCCACCACCAACGAACACGGACATCCCTTGCGAGCAAGGGATGTCCGGTGAAATCCGGGCGGTAAAACCCGCCGGATCAGTCCTGCGCGTAGGCGGTGGTCGCGCCGCCGCCCAGTACCTGCCACGCCGTACCGAGCGCGGCAAGCATTTGCAGTCCGGAACGCCGCGCCCATGATTCAGGCTCCGGCGCGGGAACGGTCGGTGAATGCCGTGTGCCGGGATAGTCCTGCCGCCCCTGCAGATAATGTATCCGGTCCGCGTCGGGCAATGCGAGCCCCTGGACCTGCGCTATTTTCGCCATCCGCGGCTGGGTAGCCAGCCGTTCGAGCTCCAGGTTGAGCTCGATGCACGCCCTGTTGAGCTGGGCATACTCCTGCTTCAATGCCTGGCACCGCATTTCAGCCTGGGCAATGCGCGCGTAGGCATTTACGAAGCTGACCAGGATGCCCACTCCCAGCGAGACGAAGAGCGTGAAGAAGGCGAGTCGAGCCCACCCGACGGCGGCGGGGCGGCGGCGTTGCCGGAGGCTGAGCGTGGGATTTTCTCGCGTCTCTTCCGCCGGCAATTGAATTATGCGAAGTGCTTGTGCCATAAGGGCCACCTCGGTCATGCCAGAGCGAGTGAATTGACTGTTACCGTGACGCGGGGCGCGGCCCGCGGGCTTCAAAGTTGCATGAGCGAGACAATAGGGGCCGAGGCGGCCCTCCAGCATCCGCGCGGCCCGCCGCGACAGGCCGCGTTTCGTTCTCCATCCGGCCCGCGAGCCGGATATCGTGCATTCCACGCGGGAATGCATCTCACAGTCGGGACGGTCATCGGCGATCGTATACGGCGAATAGACGGCGATTAAGTCTGCGACAGACCGTCGGAAACAATCCGTTCCACGGCGCGCAGCTTGGCGCTGCGGCTCCGCGGATTCCGCCATTCTTCCTCCGGGGAAGTGGTCAGCGGTTTTTTAGTAAGAATAGTGAACAGCCGTTGCGAAGCAAGCTGCTCCAGGTTATAATGGGTGGGCGGGGGCGCCGGTTTGCCGGCGAGGATCTGGAATGTTCGTTTTACCTCCCGATCCTCGGAGCTGTGGAAGGCAATTACGACGATCCGTGCTCCAATGTTGCAATGGCGGGCTGCGGCAGCGAGTGCTACGTCAAGGGCTGCGATCTCATCGTTGACGGCGACTCTCAGTGCTTGGAAGGCTTGAGTGGCCGGATGGATTTTCTTGCTGCGATACGCTGCGGGAAGGGTTGCTGCGATCAGGTCGGCGAATTGTACGGTAGTGATAATCGGCGATCGTTTCCGCGATGTACTGACAGCTCGAGCAATCCTGCGCGCCCACCGCCCATAACCGGCGTCGTGGAAGAGGCGCACCATCTCTTCTTCAGACATCCGGTTAACCAGATCAGCCGCGGTGGTGGATTGGCGCCGGTCCATGCGCATGTCCAGCGGGGCTTCGGCGCCAAAACTGAATCCCCGCTCCGGCGTATCGAATTGAAACGACGATACGCCTAGGTCGAGCAGGACGCCGTCCACGCCAGCGACTGATAGTGACGAAAGAATATTGTCAAGGTGCCGGAAATTATCGTGTACAAAGGTCACGGGACAATCATGCAAGGCAGCGCGCGCGCGCTCCAGCGCGTCCGCGTCCTGCTCGATACCGATCAAACGTCCTGTTCCTTCCATCCGGCGGCAGATAGCCCGCGCGTGTCCGCCGCCTCCCAGCGTGCAATCTACTATGGTCTCCCCCGGCCGGGGGTCCAGAAAATGCAGGACTTCCCCCAACATCACCGGCTCATGGCGCAGCTCGTTATCCTCGCCGCCGGCGGAAAAATCGTTGACAGACATCGCTCACCGGTCCCAACAGCGTTATGCGGACGGCGCCCGCATGCGCAACGCGCTAAGCGATTTTTCCATATCTTCGATGGTCAAATGCTCGGCATTATACGCATGCCAGGTCTCGGTATCCCACAATTCGATCGTGTCGCCCATACCGATGAAAGTAGCCTCTTTTTTCAGATTCGCCCAGTGACGCAGTGTCGGCGGAATACTCAATCGATTCTGGGCGTCCAGCTCGGTGACCTGTACCCCGCAGCTCAGAAATCGGTTCAGATTGCCGGTGACCAGCTCCGCTTTCAGAAAGAACGCCGGGTCCTGCTCGGCGATGCGCGTTTTGATGTCATCCAGCCGCTGCTGAAATCCATCCCAGATGGAAGTCGGATAATAGATCAACGACTTTCCATTGAACGCGCGGGTCAGGAATCCACCGGTGGCGAACAGCGGCGTGAAACGACGCGGGACGTTGACGCGCCCTTTGTCATCGAACTGATTCTGCGCTTCGCCGAAAATTTTCAACAGCATACGGTGATTCCCAATCACCCACTAAGTTCCACATTTCCCCAAAAACCAACCATAGTTAACCACCTCTCCCCACCATTGTCAATGCCTAAATAACCTGTTAAACAAAAAAAGCGTAAAAATAATTTTGCTAATATAGGCAAAATTATGTATCAACGAACAAGCGTTTATTGGCTAAACAACATAATCGATATCCTCACAGGCACCGCCGTCTCCCCTTCCGCACGAGGGCGAGTATCCGCTTATATTCATTTCGCGGCATGCGATCGAGTGGTGGGGAATCGTGGGGAATTTTTTCAGCCTGGTTCATCACGCGAAAATTGTTCAATTTTTACGACAAATCTGTTGATCGCGGAATTCGATTCGCCCACGGATATGGACACACTTGATGAGGGAGGATGCGGGGATGACGACACGTGAGCATCTGGTAATATTATTGCAGGAGATTTACTCGTTTCACCGCGATATGCTGCCGCTGCTGGATAGCCTGCGCCACCTGGCTGGCGACCAGCGCGCGCGCATGGTATTGCAAACACAGCACGACGGCATTCGCGGCGAGCAAGATATGGCTGACGGCGCCCTGCGGCAACTGGGCGAGCGCTTCAAAATGGAGCATAGCGTGCAGGCCGCCGGCCTGAAGGAGGCCAGCGAACGATTCCGTCATCAGGAGTCGCCCGCTCGCGAGCAACTGGAGATACACGCGCTGCTGATCGCCCTATCCGCCGCCGGATTCGCGCGCGGCAGATACCTGGGCGCCGTCGAGATGGCACTGGCCATCGAAGAGCCGGATATCGCTCGCCTGCTGGAAGAGATGGATAAGCGCGAAGTGGTCGGGCAGGGAGACCTGGCGGAAGTGCTGCCGCAGTTGATTCAGGAAGCAGGGAAAGGCGAATCGCAGCGGGCGGCGTGAGAGAAAGGGAGGAAGGAAGAATGGAATAATTCATCCACCATACCATCCTTCCAATATTCCAACCCGCCATCTCACTGTTCCGCTTTTTCCGGGGACGCCAGGTCTTTGAAGCGTTCGCTGTATTCCTCGCCGAGCTCGGCGAAATACATCTCACCGGCAAACAGCCAGAGCAGGATGAGCGCCTGATCCGGCGGGAGTTCGAGCATGCGGCCGAAGAAGGTAATGACGATCTCCTCGTAACTGCTTGCCCCGTCGGGTGGGATCACCACGGTATTATTCTCTCCGCGCTCGGGCGGAGAGAATTGCAGATACATGCGGGCGATAAAATCCCGCATTAATTCCGGCGTTACATGCTCCAATCGGGAGCCGAACGCGGCATGGACGGCAGCTTTGAATTCATCGAGAGTCACGAGAAATACCATTTTGGGATTTCAGATTTTAAATTTTAATTGTGAATCAGAGCGGGGACGCCTTGAAAAATGATTGAAATGATGTTATAAGATTGAAAAGATAATTTATTTTATTTTTTATAAAAAATAAAACTATATGAATCATTTAAATATATTTATATCATTTCAATCATTTTTAAAGACGTCCCCACTCAAATTCACCTCGAGAAATAAAATCCAAAATCCGCACGTTACGCGCGAATGTCAATCGACAACGGGCTCAATCAGGCCGTAATTTCCATCCCGCCGCCGGTAGACGACATTCACCTCATCGTTCTCCGCATTGCGGAACACGTAGAAGTCATGGCCGATCATCTCCATCTCGATGGCGGCTTCCTCCGGGTCCATCGGTTTCACCGCGAAGCGTTTCATGCGCACGATTCGCGAACCGGTCTCCGCGGCGGTATCCTCCTCGCCGGTAATTTCCGCCTGTATCGGCGCCGGAATCGACTCCTGCGGCTTATGGCCGCCCAGCGATTCGCGGGTGCGGGTGATGAACCGATTTTTGTAGCGACTCAGTTGCCGCTCCAGCTTATCGACGACCAGGTCGATCGAGGTATACATATCAGGCGAACGCTCTTCGGCGCGGATCAACGTTCCGTTAGCCTTCAGCGTCACCTCGATGATATGTTGATTGCGAAGGGTGCTCTCCACGACGTGTACTTCCTGTACTCCATCGAAAAATCGGTCCAACTTGCCCAACTTCGTCTCGGCATATTGTTTCAATGCCGGGGTGATATCGACATGTTTGCCGGAAAAGATGATTTGCATCGTACGCGCTCCTTCCCTACTTTCCGGAGAATGTGCCTTGTCATGATGGCAAGGTTATTCGCTCCGAGTATGCTTTATAATACCCCGAACGGGGTCGACCTGACCGCTTACCCGCGGCACAAATATTACGTCCGGTTGCCTGAACTTATACAGGCGGTGGCATAGGCGGCAATTCCTTCGCGCGTCCCGGTGAAACCGAGTCCTTCGGTAGTGGTGGCCTTGACCGACACCGCCGCGAGGGGGAGACCCATCGTGGCCGCCAGCCGCTCGCGCATCGCATCCAGGTAAGGCGCCAGCTTCGGCGCCTGCGCCACAATCACCCCATCCACGTTCACCGGCGCAAAACCGGCTTCCCGCAGCAGATCGGTTACCCGCGCCAGCAGCCGCAAGCTGGATATGCCGTAAAATTGCCGGTCATTATCGGGGAAATGCCGGCCGATATCGCCCAGCGCGGCGGCGCCCAGCAAGGCATCTATCAGCGCGTGGGTCAGCACATCCGCGTCGGAGTGGCCGACCAGGCCGGCTTCGTGCGAAATCGTAACCCCACCCAGCACCAGCGTCCTGCCCGGCGCCAGCCGATGCGCGTCGTAACCCATGCCGACGCGCGGCAAGCCGCCGGCCAGCCGTTCCGCCAGCTCCAGGTCTTCCGGACGCGTGATCTTGAAATTCATCACCTCCCCCTCGACCAGGTGAACACGATGGCCGGCGCGCTCGACGACACCCGCGTCGTCGGTGACCGGCCAGTTTTCCGCAACCGCGCGGCTGTAGGCGTCATACAGCAGTCGGAAGCGGAATCCTTGCGGCGTCTGCGCGCCCCAGAGGCGTTCGCGCGCCACCGTCGCCTCCACATCGTCCTCCGGCGTTGACTTTTTAACGGTATCCGCCAGCGGGCGGGCGACCACCGCCGCGCCATATTGCCGTACCGCGCTTATGCACGCGTCGATGAGCCGCTGAGAGACGAACGGCCGGGCGGCATCGTGCACTAACACGATATCCGTCCCGGCCGACACTTCCCGCAATCCCCGCCAGACCGAGTCGCGCCGTTCCGCGCCTCCGGTCACCACTTTTTCCGTCACCCGCGATGGGCCGCTCGCGATCAGGCGCCGCGCTCGCTCCATTTCTTCCGCCGCCGCCACCAGTATGATTTCCGACACTGCCGGATGCGCGCGAAATGTCTCCAGCGCATGCGCGATAAGCGGACGCCCCGCCAGCAAAAGCCATGGCTTCGGTTCCGCGCTATTGAGCCTTGCGCCGATTCCCGCGGCTGGAATAATAACCGTTATGCTCGTCGGTTTCCTCCTGTCCGTTTTCGTATTTCAGCTCGGCGAAGATCATCTTCCCCGCTACTGTTTGCAGCACGCTGGACACCGTCACGGTGACCGAATCGCCCAGCATCTTCTTTCCATTTTCTACCACTACCATGGTGCCGTCGTCCAGATAACCGACACCCTGGTTATATTCTTTTCCTTCGCGAACGATATTCACATGCATCTCTTCGCCGGGCAGTACCACCGGCTTCACCGCGTTGGCCAGCTCGTTGATATTCAGCACGCGCACGCCATGCAGCTTCGCCACTTTGTTCAGGTTGAAATCATTGGTAACGATGTCCGCATCCAGACCCTTCGCCAGCTTCACCAGCTTGATATCCACTTCGTCGCCGGTGGCGAAACTGACCTTGTAACGATCCATCAGCCGCAGTTTGCTGTCCAGCTCGGTCTGCATCTGGTGCAGGATGTCCAGCCCCCGCCGCCCGCGGTTGCGCCGCAGCGCATCGGAAGAGTCGGCGATGTGCTGCAGCTCCTCCAGCACGAAGGCGGGCAGAATGATGGGACCGTCCAGGAATCCGCTGCGGGCGATATCGTAAATGCGCCCATCGATAATGACATTGGTATCCAGCAGCTTGGGCGTCGGTCCGATTTCGTCGGAATTTATTTCGGGCATCGGGCGCTGCGCCATCCCGGGCACCAGAAACTTCATCTCGTCCTTCATGCTCAGCGCCACCACATTAAACAGCCAGATAATCATTACCGTCAGCAGCAACAGAATGGCCACCTTCACCTCGTTGCCGACCTCCAGCCGCCAGATCCAGGTTCCCAGCGGAATAATCATCAGCAGGGACAGCACCGTGCCGAAGGTGCCGGCGATCTTATCCTCCGCCGGGATGCGGCGCAGGTTGCTGCCCACATCGGAAATGCGATGGAAGAGGATCGAACCGACGAGGAACCCGACGATACAACCGAGCAGTACGAAAAGGATGGGCGAGATAACCTTGAAGGCTATGAAAGGCTCACCGTTGGATTCCTGCATGATGAAATCGACATATGGCAGGGCAACGGCGTAACCGATCAGGCCACATCCGAATGCGAAAATACCGCTGAATATCCAGGCTAGAATACGAATGCGCATTATAGTGCTCCTTCCGCGGGTGCCGATCCTTCAGAATGGCGCGGGATGCCAGATCGACGGCTGTGAATCATGCTGGGAAGCCAGTATTCGCCTGCTGGTACTGGCACCAACCGGTCGCGGTTTCCGTGCCATAACCAGTATAATGACATTGCTGCCTGGCGTAAAGGCAAGTCGCAATCCGTTTGTATCATGCGGCAACACAGCGGAAGTTTCCGGGCACCCCGGTTGTCATATTGTGATATTATCCATTCATGATGCTGTCTATGCATCCGGCACTGAAAAAGTCTCTCTGCCGCCCAACCCTTGCCCCCTCCGCGGGGAACCGCCTCGTATTTCCCCCCTGTTTCCGCTGGGCTTCTCGTCAGGGACTGTCTCGCGCCCGCATGACCAGCGCCCGGCTTCGAACATAATGCTAGTAAATATTACCACGGGACTGTCCCCCCATGTATATAGGCCGGTTCCTCGCACGAGGGGGGACAGTCTCGAAGCTTGCCGGTGAACCAGGAAGATCATTGCTCCCGATGTGTGGATCATGAAACACCACTGGAAAGGGATGTTTCTCCCGGTAAGCCGAAGGCTTTGCGGGAGGCCGGGGAAAATACGAAACAGTTCCCCCTCGGAATCGTATATACCCCCCGCTTCCACCCTCCATCATTCAGCATACAATCCCGATTAAACGGGTAAGATCACGGCCAGACAAGACGCGCCCGCCCGCGGGGCAGGATGGCGCATGCGCGGTGGCGAATGAGCCTGGGGAGTTGGATTATTACGCATTCGCCGACTTATTTTACCCCGGCAAGAAAAGGTATCGAATGATAAATAAACTATTTTCGGAGCAACGGCACGCGCCTACCGCATGGGAGCGGTCGGCAGCAGTAGCAACCTGGCTTTCCGTCAACATCACCCTGCTGGCCGTCGTATTGGGATTACTGGAATTCATCCTACTGCGGAAACGCCGGCCTTATATCGCCTTCCATGGCGCGCGGGCCGCGGTCGCGCAGGCGATTATCATGTTCTTCTGTATCGCACTTTATATCAGCGCAATTCGCCTCGACGGCATCAGGGATTCATTACCGTATCTGACGAAAAGCGTGGTTCCGAACATTATTCATTCACCCGGTCTGCTATCATATTATTGGAGCATCATTTCGCCGCTCTCGCGCATCATGCTGTCCATAATATTGGGCATCACCCCGGCGATATTGCTGGTATCGATAATCGGCGCGTACTCGGCGCTGATCGGGCGCCGCCAACCTTATACATCGCCGCCGGTAGCCGCACAATAAATCCAAAAATGCAGGAAAAGACCGGCAGGAGCCATCCGCCGTCTTTCAGAATGAAAGGTTGGCAAGCAGAAGAAGGTTAGTAATACATGACGGTCTACCAACCAAATGCGGTATTGGGGAATTCTCACTCGCTGGTCACCCTGGGGGCGGCCGGGGAGATCATGACCTTCTTTTACCCGCACATCGACTTCCCGCAGAACGCGCAGGAAGGGATGCCGGCCGTTTACGCCGGTCCTCGCGGGCATGGCCGCCTGTTATGGACATTCGAGGAAAGCTGGCAGAAGCGCCAGGAGTACATCCCCCGGCGCAACATTCTGGTCACCGAGCTCATGAATCCGGGGTTGGGCATCCAGTTGCGGATCACCGATCTGATGCATCCGCGCCGCGATGTATTCGTCCGGCATTTCCGGCTGACGAACATCGGCAAAGGGGACGTCGAAGGCGCGCTGATGCAATACCTTTACCTGCGCCTGGGCGAGATGGCGCGCAAGAACAGCGCGCGGCGCCTCGACGAGGAGCACGCCATCGTGCAATACTGGCGGCACATCTGCTTTGCCATGGGCGGCGATCCGCCCGACGCCACGCAGATCGGCAAGGCCGGTTCCCTTTCCGGAAACAGCGCCAAGCACGACATGGCGGACGGCTACCTGTCCAATCAGCGCGAGGAACTGGGCGACGTCGACACCGCCTACGCGTGGAATTTCTGGCTGCGGCCCGGCGAGGAGTTCGACCGGCTGTTCCTCATCTCCGCCTCGACCAGCGAGCCGGCCGCGCTGGCGCAGTTGCAGCAGCAGTACACCGAAGGTTTCGAGCAGCTCTATGCCGTCACCGATCAGTGGTGGAACGCCTGGCTCTCCTCCGCAGCGCCGGTGCGGGTAAATCCGCAATTCACGGAAACTTACTACCGGTCGCTGCTGGCGACAAGGTTGCTGTATGACGAGCGCTACGGCTCCTTTCTCGCCGCGCCGGAATTCGATCCCATGTTCGAGCGTTGCGGCGGCTACGGTTTCGTGTGGCCGCGCGACGCGGCGGAGGTGGTGCTGGCGCTGGAGGCGGCGGGCTTTCCCGAGATGGTAGAGCGCTTCTTCGAATGGGCGCGCACCACGCAGCATGCCGAAGGCTACTGGGAACAGCGCTACTGGATCAGCGGCGAGCGCGGTCCGGGTTGGTGCAGCTTCCTCGATTCCATCCAAATAGACCAGACCGGTTCGATGATCTACGCGCTGGGCGTACATGCCGACCGGTTGCCGGCCCACGAACGACCGGGATTTCACGAGCGCTACTGGCCGGTGGTGGAGAGCGCCATCGATTACCTGACCAATGCGCTGGGCGAGAATGGATTGCACACCCAGGCCTTCGACCTCTGGGAGAAATACCGCGGCAGCTTTACCTACTCGAACGCCGGCATTTACGCGGCGCTGTTGACCGCGGCGCGCTGGGCGGAGGCGCGCAGTCTGGACGAGCGGGCGGTTTCCTGGCGGGAGACGGCGGCGCGCATCAAAGGCGTGCTGCTGGCGGAATGCTGGAACGGCAGCTACTTCGCCCGCGGTTACGATGAGCGCGGCGAGATCGACTGGGGGGTGGACTCTTCCATGCTAGGCGTGCTCGATCCCTTCGAAATGCTGTTGCTGGACGATGCCGATGAGCGGGCCATGGTGGAGAGCATGGTGCGCGTCATTCAGGAAAGGTTGACGAAGACACTGCCGGACGGCAACGCCATCATCCGGCACGAAGGCGATGACTACATGGACGGCAGCGCGGGCGGGGTGAACACACTGTGGCTGGCGCGCGTGCTGCTGCGGCTGGCGCTGTATTACCGGGTTCTCGATCCGGAAACCTCCCGCTGCTACCGCGAACAGGCGGAGGACTACATGCGTGTGGTCATCGCCCGCGGCACCAGCACCGGCCTGCTCCCCGAGTTGATCGGCACCACCAGCATCTCCCGCTGGGCAGTTCCCCATGGCTGGGCAATGAGCTGCTTCGTCATGTGCGCGCTGCTGCTGCAACAGTTGGATGCTTAAGCTCCGGTTAATATAGCAGAATTCATTTAATAAGGATTGAAAAGATGTAAAAAGATTTAAATGATAATTAATTATTTTGGACATCTTGTCAATCCTTAGGAAACGTTCATAAATAAAGGTGCCAACTAACATGGCCTTATACTACCAACCCGATAAATAGGCTTTCCCCGCGGTGGTTTCGATACGGCAAAAAAACTGTGAAAAGAATCAGACAGCTTATCTGCCTTTCGACAGGCTCAAGGACCACCTACTCAACCACCGGACTTAGCTTGCCTGATTTGGCAAAACTATGATACACTACTTGTTATAGGTTAGTTGACACCTTTATTTATTGACGATGCCTTATTAACTGAACTCCGCTATATTAACCAGAGGTTACTCTTTCGGTTTTCCGAAGGTCTGCAACAGCTTCTTCAGCTCCTCCACATCCGCCGTCGGCGGGGCGCAGGCGCGGTCGGCACAGACGTAGGCGGCGGCTCCTTCAGCGACGGGCGGATATTTGAGATCCGGCGCATCGGGCGGAAAGACGGCCACCAGCCGGCCCGGACGGTAGGTCTCCAGCGCGGCGGAGCGCAGACGGCGCGTCTCCTCGGCATCAGGCGGTCCGACAATGATAGCCGCCGGCGGGGGATGCAGGTGATGCCACATCGCCAGGCCATACGCGGCGACGAAGGGACCATATCCGGGCGCTTCGGCGGAAAACGCCTTCAGCGTCCACGCGGCATACTCGTGATACCGCTCCTCTCCGGTCAGCACCCACAACCGATCGAGGGCTATCACGGCGACGGCATTGGCAGAGGGCGTGGGCATGTCTTCGATGGTCTTGCGCGGGTGGGCCAGGTAGCGGGTAACCGAGCGCGCCAGCTCGCGCCGGTCCACATCCTGAAAGCCGCCTTGCTCTTCATCCCAGTAATGCTCGATGCACAGGTCGAGCAGGCGGCGCGCGGCCTCCAGATGGTCGGGATCTCCGCCGGCGGCAAAGGCATCCAGCAGCGCCTTCGCCATATAGGCCTGGTCCTCGAACAACCCGGGGAACGCCGTGCCTTCGCCCGTGTGGAAGGCATGATACATGCCGCGGTCCTCGTCATAAGCGTCGCGCAGTATGACCTTTACGGTGCGCAACGCAAATGAGGTAGCCTCCGGGTGCTCCAGCAGCGCGCCAGCTTCCAGGCAGGCGGAGATCAGCAGCGCGTTCCAGCCGGTGTATTTCGAGGTGTCGATGCGCGGTTTGCCCCGCTTGCGCCGCGCCTGTAATAACTTGCGCTTGCCGGACGCCACCAGCTTGTGAACCTGCTCGACCGGCGACTGCAGTTTGCCCGCAATCTGCTCGGCGCTCTCGGCCACTCGCAACACATTTCGGCCCGTTTCCGGCATATCGCCCCGCCGTTTCACGCCGTAATACGGGATCAGCACCGCCGCCTCCTCCGCGCTCAGCGCGGCGGTAACTTCATCCAGCGTCCACGTCCAGTGGCTGCCATCGTCCCGTGATCTGTTATCCGCGTCCTGCGAGCTGTAAAATCCCCCGCGCTCGATGTCGCGCAGCTCGCGCAGGATGAATTCCAGCGTTCCGTCGGCAATGACGTGAAAAAACTCCACCCCCAGCGCCCGGCAGGCATGCACGTAGTTTTCCAGCAGCAGAGCGTTGTCGTAGCTCATCTTCTCGAAATGCGGCACGATCCAATCGTCGTCGGTCGCATATCGATGGAAACCGCCGCCGAGTTGATCGTAAATGCCGCCCAGTCCCATCGCCAGCAGCGTGCGCTCGACCACCACCCGCCAGCGAATGTCGCCGGTCGAGTCCCATTGCTGCAGGGCCAGCTCGATGGCGGCCGAGTGCGGGAATTTCGGCCCGGTTCGCTCGAATCCCCCCTGGTCCGGGTTAAAGCGCAGCAGCACTCCCTCGGCCAGGCGGTCGAAAATCTCCTCATTCACCTCCGGCCCCCCGGCTTCGCGCTCCCGCGCATGCTCGACGCGCTCGGCCAGCACGCGCGCGACCGACAGCAGCTCTTCGCGCCGGAGCCGGTAGGTCTCCGCCAGCCGCGGCAGCAGGCTTTTGAAGCCGACGCGATCGCCGCGGTCTTCCGGCGGAAAGTAGGTGCCGCCGAAGAACGGCGTGCCCTCCGGGGTGAGGAACACGGTGAGCGGCCAGCCGCCGGTGCCGGTCAGCACCTGCACCGCCGTCTGATAGCGGGCGTCGATGTCCGGCCTTTCATCTCGATCCACCTTCACCGGAATGTAGTTTTCGTTAATCAGGATGGCGATCTCCGGGTCTTCGTAGCTCTCCTGGTCGATGACGTGGCACCAGTGGCACCAGTTGGCGCCGATGTCGAGCAGCACGGGTTTGTCCATGCGCCGCGCCTCTTCAAAAGCCTCGGGGCCGTATTCATACCAGCCGATCGGCTGGTAAGCGGCACTGCGCAGATACGAGCTCTGCGCATCGATCAACCGATTCGGCCTGGGCTCGAATTCTTCATACAACGCCATCGCTCCCACCCCCGATACCACTTAGTATACCGTGCGGCGTGTGAAAGGATGCGCCGGGAATGGACAAGGTTGATGGATACCGTCTCTACAATAACGCAAGTTGTTCGGCCCTTTTCCGTGCTTCGATATGCATGCCTTCAATAGATAAGTGGATGTTCTCAAGCTCGTTTGGCTCTATTTTGTTTAAACCGCCACCATATCGCCGTCCTCCCGAGACGAAGGCCTGGGGAGGGTCCCAGCCTGTTCCGATCCTGAATCGAAATTTGACCGTCGAGTAAAGCTTGTGACTCCTGTCGTTCATATTCAGTCAATACATACCTGGGTGAAGATACCATCGATATCCATACTCCTACGAACATCACCATTTTTTGAAAGCAGGCGTTGTCTGCTGATGCCGTAACTGTTACATTATTGTGCCCCGGTACATAATTGGCAAGATGCCGGTAAGGCAGACATAATAAACCGGCTAACGCGGTAAGGCAGTGGAGGACGATATGCGGCTGGGCGGACTTGTATTCAATTATGCCGGTCCCGATGAATGGGCGGCGGCGCATGGCGCGGCAGGCTATCGCGCGGCGTATTGGCCGGACGTGCCGAAAGATGAGGAAGCGGCATATATGCAGGCCGCGCAAGCGGCGGACCTGGTGATCGCAGAAGTCGGCGCATGGAGCAATCCGCTAGATCCGGATGATGAGAAACGGCGGTCGGCAATAGCTCTATGCCAGGAACGGCTGGCGACGGCGGAACGAGTGAGCGCTCGCTGTTGTGTCAATATCGCCGGTTCACGAGGTGAAAAATGGGATGGTCCATGCGTGGACGATCTTACCGAAGACACCTTCGCGCTGATTGTCGATACGGTTCGCGAGATCATCGATGCGGTGAAGCCGGCGCGAACTTATTACACGCTGGAGACCATGCCGTGGATGTATCCGGACTCTCCGCAAAGCTATCAACGGCTGCTCACGGCAATCGACCGCCCGGCCTTCGCGGTACATTTCGATCCGGTTAACCTGATAAACTGCCCTTCTCGTTATTTTCAAAATGGCACGTTGATCGGCGAGTTCGTCGCCTTGCTCGGTCCGCATATCCGCAGTTGCCACGCGAAGGACATCCTGCTCAGGCAGACGCTCACCGTGCACTTGAGCGAGGTGGCGCCGGGAGAAGGTGGATTGGATTACGCGGCTTATCTCCGGGCGCTGGCAACACTCGACTCTGAAATACCGGTGATGCTGGAGCACTTGTCACCGGAACAATATCCTGACGCTGCGCGCCATCTGCGCGCTATTGCCTGTCAGGAAGGCCTTGAACTATGACCGCCCGGATTAACCGGCAAATGACACGATCATGAGGCATGCCCTATGAAACGTATTCCCGTCATTCTTGACACCGATATCGGCGGCGACATCGACGACACCTGGGCGCTGGCAATGCTGTTGCGCTCGCCGGAGGTTGAGGTTAAGCTGGTAGTGACCGACACCGCCGACACTGTCTACCGGGCGAAGGTGGCGGCGAAGCTGCTGCAGGCGGCCGGACGGGCGGACATCCCCATCGGCATCGGGTTGCGCTTCGAATCAGATGGGCAAAGCGAGCCGCAGTTCCCGTGGGTCAGGGATTATGACCTTGCACAGTATCCCGGTGCGGTTCAGTGTAATTTTATTATTACAGGTCATCCTTTTTAAGACATTACAGTAAGGCTAATTGAATTGTATTATTTTTTGCCTCTAATGCAATATTATGAATGGAGAGGTGGACGCTCTCAAGTTCACCTGGTTCAATTTTATTCAAACCCCCGCCATATCTCCGTCCCTCTGAAATTAATGCTTGAGAAGGGATATGCTGTAGTTGAGTGAAGATATCATTCAGCAAACCAGGCTGTTGGTGTTCGAGTCGGAGAATATGGGTTTTGGGATATAATAATAAATAAACGTTTGCCGCGATGGCATTCGAGAAGTTTCGAATGAAGCGAAATGCCTGGGAACCATTGGTATTCCTTCCCATATAAGTGCAGACAATAGGAGGTATAAGGCGCTGCTCCTGCTTATACCAGGGAGAACGGGATTTTAACAGGTATCGAGAAGGCAACTCCAATTCTTCACCTTGTAGAAAATATGCATCAAGCTGTGGAAATTCAGTTTGAACTCGTTCACGTGGCAAAGAGCAATTGAGCAGTACTAATCGCTGGGGCAAGACCGGCCAACCGTTCTCATCCGCGGGAATGTGGGTAGCTTTAAGATAGCGCGGACTGGGAAGGATTGGTGTAAGGAATTGTTCCGGTAATGCTAATTCTCTGGCCTTTGCAAGAGGTAAAATAAAGAAATTATTTGCTCCAGTAGCAATCCCTCTACGGATAGTAAACAGATCGCCAAGTCTAGCAATCTTGCCAGAGTCTTGATCTGATACACAGTAGTCATGATCTGCGGTGAAAAATGTTCCCCATTTTTTCGATTTTTTCAAATCATCAATTGTAATGATATATCGTGATGAAGGTTCAGAAAATGATGGCCCGCTGGTGAATTCGACCTGATGGTCTGCTTTGGGTAACGATTTACGATATGTGACAATCGACGATGAAACCAGGGCATCCGAAAACTTCACATCCGCCGCATCGAATCGATGAATGCGCAGCAACTCGACGCGGGAGCAGAGATACTCTCTAAGGGTTTCACCGTAGTTGACGTCTTCGAATTCAGATGGAACAAGCCAGTAAGCGTATCCACCGTCTTCCATCCACTTATGACATATTAGCATAAAATAGCAGTATAAGCCTGCGAGCGCGCTGGGTTTGAGTCCCGTAATTTCGGCGGATAACTGTCTCAACCTAGCTTTTGCGTTCAACGTGAGGTGATGGTGACGGACATATGGAGGATTACTGATAATGAGATTGTATTGTTCTCCAGGTTTAGCGGCTTGAGAAACTTCAGTGAAATCACGGAGCCGGATATCCAATCCGAATGGTTTCCAGAGTTTACTGGCAACATCGGCAAAACGTGAATCAATTTCATATCCTGTAGCTTTAAAAATCCGAGTCGATAGGAATGTCTCAAGTAAGGCTCCAAAAAAGACGCCGGTTCCCAGTCCGGGGTCCAGGAATGTTATTGTTTTCTCAATGGGGTGCACATCCTTAGCATAGCTTAGAATCTCAACTGCCAGAGAGTGAGGAGTGGCAAACTGACCAAGCCGATTCCTATCGCGCTGTGGTATCTGCTCGTCAAGAAGGAATTGCGCCTTTTGTCTCTCCAATTCATTCAGCATATATTGAGATGAGTAAACCATTACTCGCTTTGCTCCAACTTCAGGCTTCCTTCTGCAAGCGATGCTAACGCTTGTGGATCCTTACCATTGATACATGACCCGGTCAATCGTCCATATACAGTCACCCGACCGTTATCAGCTTTGAAGACTCGACCTTCTACATCGGGTTCAGGAATACTCCCTAACTCGATACCTTCTGATAAAGGAACCATGTAAGTCTGTTTCCCGGTTAAACGATCGACTTTCGCACTGACCCGTCGCTCGGGAGGGGCATCCTGTCCGAGGAGAAATTCAAGCGTTGCGAATGCCAGAGCGTAAACTTGATCGTAGAAGACTTGCACAATATAAAGAGGAATGTTATTGATCCTTATCCATGCGCGAAGCGCCTGAAGGTCTTCGTCCTTGACGGTGAAGCTCAAGGTGACACTGGTGATTGATACTTGCCACAAGCTCGTTTCAACCTCAATGGCCGCGCTGGCTTTCGCAATATATGGCGCGCAATGAGTATTATCCCAATGAATCAAATCGGGTGTCCATCGAGCGTTGCCACGCTCTTCTTTCAATACCCCGCGGGGAAGCATGATGAGATCTGGTCGTTTCCACCGTTGCCCGGAAGACCACGCTTGCAACATAAGCTCGTTAAGTGCAAATTCTCGAAATGAGCGCATATCGGTAAAAGGCTCGCTTCGCGAAGTTCCATACTGTATACAGCGATATGTGGTATTGGTATCAAGGTAATTGCGGATCAGTTTCTCCGCCCAATATCCCTGATCGTAACGGGCGAGAAAATCTCCACCCCGTGGAACCCGGATGGAAATTAAGGCTTGCCAACCTTCCTCTCGATATCGGCCGATCACCTTGCGTACAGTATTGATTGACAGTTCGCTTTCCTGGGTGGCCACCTGTATATCATTTGAACGCAGGTAGGCCAGGATGGCTTTCGTTCGCTTCTTTGTGTTCTCATCGAGCGCAGGATCTTCCGCCATCGCAGTGAGTAAGTTGATATCCTCGCCTTCAGGATCAAGCTGCATGATACTTCATATCACCTTGTAATAGCAGTCGCTTTGCCGGTTGATTCTCTTTCTGCTATCGGCACTTAAGTCATTCTAATACAGTTTTCATCACTCGTAAACCAATAAAAGCAATGAAAAACGAAAAGCCTCCCTTCCTTACAAGAAGAGAGGCTTATTCAGGCTATTTTTATATCATTCCGCCAGCGCAATCCGCGAGTCGATGGCGATTGCCCCGCCGTCTTCCGGGAGAACCTTCAGTGGGTTGATGTCCATCTCCTCGATCTCCGGGAAATCGGTGACGAGCTGGCTGAGGCGCAGCAAGGCTTCGGTGAGCGCGGGCAGGTCCACCGGCTTTTCGCCGCGGGCGCCGGTCAGCAGCTTGTAGCTGCGGATCGACTGAGTCATCTCCTTCGCATCCAGCTCGGTGAACGGCGCCACGCGGAA
>Ga0172375_10005392_pt1 | contig 18493 bp, 14 predicted proteins | sample LakKiv1m_FD_114537 | JGI IMG/M metagenome (GOLD analysis project Ga0172375, IMG submission 114537) | Freshwater microbial communities from Kabuno Bay, South-Kivu, Congo - kab_092012_11.1m | ecosystem: Environmental > Aquatic > Freshwater > Lake | place: Democratic Republic of the Congo...
ATCCGCGAACTCAAGAGTATCCGGCAGAATCACCCGCGAATACAGGGCGTCAATATTCACGACGACAGCTTTTTCGCAGGCGACGACAAGTGGACAAACGAGTTCTGCGAGTGCATGAAGTCGGACGTTGGCCTGCCGTTCATCGCGAGGATGATTCCGCGCTACATCACGGCCGAACGCTTGGAGCGATACAAAGCCGGCGGCCTTGAATATGTCACAATCGGCCTGGAAGGATCGGACCGCCTGAACAAACTGTTCAACCGCCACGAAACCGCGGCATCTTTCCTGAAGGCCGCAAAAACGGTCCTTGAGGCCAACCTTATTCTCACTGTGGATGTCCTGATAAACAACCCTTACGAAACCGAACAGGATCTCCGTGAGGTGGCGCTTACCCTGAATCAACTGCCGCGCCCGAACTGGTGGGTTACCGCACTGTCTCTGACCGCGTTTCCAAATACCGCACTTCATGCCCGAGCAAGGAAAGACGGCATGCTGGAAAAGTTCGCCACCGATCCGTACGATTCCATGCTCATCCCGTCGAGGGAAGGCGCGTATCGAACTCCCGAGTTCTGGGTACAGCTCTTTCACTTTGTCCTGCCGCACATCAGCCCGCAACTTGGCGCAAGGCTGATCGAACTGGGGCCCGGCAATCCAGGCGCAGCCAGGACCGTGGAACGACTGGCAAAATGGATCATTCGGACGAAGCGCACTACCACATGGACCCATTACCATCTTCCGGCGCTGTATGCCGTATTTTACCGCTTCCTGCGCATATTTGCCCGCAACCGGAATCTGCCCAAGGCCATGTCACGGGTAATTGACTAGGCGCGACATCCACCCTTGAAGCCGCCAGAAGACAGGAATATTCCAACAATCTCATCGAACGACCGGGCTTCACGATCAGAACGTTGAACATTGCGCTGACCGAATCCATAGCCGGCAAAAACACTTCTTACCCCTGCCCTATGCGCTGCTTCAAGGTCAGTGTGGTTGTCACCGATCATCCATGTATCGACCGCGGCAAAACCGGTTATATTCATGGCATCTGACACCATTTCCGGATCAGGCTTGAGCGCTAATCCACTGCCGCCGCCGTATACACGGGAAAACAACGGTCGTATGCCGAAATGGACAAGGATAATTTTCGTTGCATCCGCGGGCTTGTTTGTTGCCACGACCAGGGTATGTCCGGCGGCATGGAGTTTGCGCAAGCCTTCGTCAACCCCATCGTAAAGCGTAGTCTCATCATGAAGATGCGCCCGGTATATCGGGCGCTGCACAGACACCGCCTCGTCAACATCCAATCCGGTACCGACCAGTGACCGCGCCACGAGAGACCTGACGCCATCCCCGATAAACCCGATAATGGAATCGATCGGTAACGGCGGCAGTCCATAATGACTGCGCATAAGGTTAACCGATGTCGCGAGATCCTTCCGCGAATCGATTAGAGTGCCGTCCAGATCGAATATCAGAAGCTGCCGTTTCATAGGTAAGCGCCATCACTTATACCCTGCCGGGCCCAAGGTCAAGCGGCTTAATGGAAACTCTTCCGCTTGACAGCGCCGGGCCGATGAGCATTCTTTTGTAAAGTTCTGTACAACAAAGGAGGACAACATGGACGTGTTTGACGCCATCGCCAAAAGACATTCTTACAGGGAGTCTTTCCAGGACAAGAGAATAGAGAAAGCAGACTTGCGTCGTATTGTTGAGGCTGGAATCAAGGCGCCATCCGGGAAAAACTGCCAGACAACGTCGTTTGTCATCGTGGACGATCCTGCCACTCTCGCGGAAATCGGCAAAATACCCGGCGCAAACAAGGCCGTCAAATCGGCAGCCGCGATAATCGCCTGTGTATCTGACCTGAATCCGCCGGCGGTTTACGAAGGATATTCTTTCCAGATTGAAGACTGCGCAGCGGCAGTCGAGAACATGCTGCTCGCAATCACAGCCATGGGTTATGCGTCGGTATGGATGGACGGCTGGCTGCGCCTGAACGGACGCGCAGAAATGATCGGCGCGCTTCTCAATGTCCCGGCAGGCAAGGTTGTTCGAATTTTGCTGCCGATCGGTGTTCCGTCCATTGTCGTCACTCAACCCGGCCGGAAACCTTTCGATCAACGGGCATGGTTCAACCATCATGGATAATCAGGCGAATAGAGACAATAATGCCCTGTAAATTATCCTGAAAAAGGTAGTGAAGGCCGGATCACCTTCACGAACAGTGCCGTTTACAGCCGTAACTGCCTTGAGAACGGCATTATCTCCAGGCGGCGTCGTTTTACTGTCGAACATCGCGGCAAAATAGATATCAATCCGAACACCTGGATTCACCGGGCCCAGGGAATACACGACAGTGTCGCCATCAGCCCGGCCTTCCAGCGTGAGTTCAGTTATGCCGAAACGCTTTGCATACGGCTTGATGACAGCGCAATCCATTACGGCCCGCGAAAAAACCACATCCACCCCCTCAAGTGGCATGAGGCCGGTATTCCCGACCTCGCACTTATAGAACCTTACAACCCTTGAATCGCCGGAGCCCGGCAAATTGCCGGACGAGAAAGAGAAAGACGCCTCACGGGAGGGCGTCCACAAATACGGAATTCCCAGGACCAGGGCAATTGCCACAATTAAAAGCAATATCCCCCGCCGGGATACGGCTGCCGCCATCCATTCATGAAGCATCTTTGGGAATGCGCTCATTTCTTTTATGAACAAATAGAATAATCATCCGCGAATCCCGCAGTCAATTCCCCATTATACCCCTCGCGAACAAACAGCAATTCTAATTATGACGTCGAACCCACACTGTAGAAGCGGCGCCCCCGCCGCTTTCCTTGTATTTTCACGCGACGAGGGCGTCGCGTCTACGACACAAAGCTCCCGTTTTACCCAAAATTAGAATTGCTGGCGAACAAAATGAATAAGTTGAAATCCCAAGATGTGTAGGATAAATTATTTCTTTTTCAGATCCCGGTACACAGGTTGGACAGCATTTTTCGGGCGATACACCCGAAAAGCATTGTCATGACCTTGCAACCAGGCGCAATTACGGACAAGGGAGGATAAAATGGCTGGAATATTCAAGGCTTATGATATACGTGGAATATACGGCGATACGCTGACGGACAGCATGGCGCAGGATATCGGACGTGCTTTCGTTACATTCCTGGGGTGCAAGAAGGTTGTAATCGGCTACGATTGTCGGCCCCATTCTATCCCTTTGATGAACTCGCTGACAAAAGGCATCACTGACCAGGGCGCGGATGTAATCAACATCGGAATGTGCTCTACGCCCATGTGCTATTTCGCCAACGGTTCCCTGAAGGCTGACGCAGGGATAATGATAACCGCTTCTCACAACCCCAAGGAATGGAACGGATTCAAACTCTGCCGCGCACAGGCCGTTCCGATAAGCGGCGACACCGGCATCAAGGATATTGAAAAACTGGTTGCGAAACGCGCGTTTGGCGCAGCCCCCAGGGGAACTGGCAAAGTAACGCAGCACGATATCGGCGACGAATACGGAAAACATGTCGCAAAGCATGCCGTTCTGAAACGCCCGTTGCGAATCGCCGCAGACTATGCAAACGCCATGGGTATCCTCGAGGCCAGGAAACTGAAAGACATTCTCGCCATTGACGGTCTGTACGACAGTATTGACGGCAATTTCCCGAACCATGAGGCTAATCCGCTGAATCACGAAACTCTGTCCGCTTTGCGAAATAAAGTTGTGGAAGGCGGATATGACTTCGGAGTTGCATATGATGGCGACGCGGATCGCACCGGTTTTATTGACGAAAAAGGTCAGATTGTTCCGATGGACATGATCACAATACTCGTCGCAAAAAGCATGCTCGACGAACAAAAAGGCACGATTCTGTACGACCTCCGAAGCAGTTGGGCAGTAAAAGAAGTCATCAAGGAAAGCGGCGGCATTCCGAAGATGTGCCGCGTGGGTCACGCCTTCATCAAGAACCAAATGCGCGAAGTGAACGCCATGTTTGCGGGCGAACTGTCCGGTCATTATTATTTCCGCGACAATTATTTCACCGAAAGCTCGGCAATGGCCACACTTGCAGTGGCAAAAATAGTGAGCGCGTCAAAATTGCCTCTATCCGAAATGGTCAAGCCGTTCCAACGTTATGTCGCCAGCGGCGAAATCAATTCCGAAACCGCGCATTCGGCTCGGGTACTGGAAGAACTCAAAGTCAAATACTCCGGCGGAAAGGCGTTCGAACTTGACGGACTAAGCGTAGAATTTGACAATTGGTGGTTTAATGTTCGCATTTCCAACACAGAACCACTCATGCGCCTTAACCTGGAGGCGAAAACACGGAATTTGATGGAAGAGAAGCGCAACGAGATCCTAGCCATCATCCGTCACGGCGAATAGCGCTTCAATCCTCAGGATGCCGGCAATTGAGACAGCACCCGGAACACAAGGCGTTCCGGGCAAAATCACTTTACAAACAGATTCTTATCCGGAAGATGATCATGTCAAATAAGCAGCACAACCTTATCCGCGGAACGCGCAAGCGATTCAAACTTTTATTCGGCCGGGATTCGGCCGTGTGTGCTTACGCTCCGGGCAGGATCGAAGTGCTCGGCAATCATACGGATTATAACCAGGGGTATGTTCTTTCCGCGGCGATTGACATGGGAGTCGTTTTTGCAGCCGCACCGGCAATGAGCGGCAAATGCCGTGCGATTGCTCCTGACATGGACGCGAAAACATCATGGGACATTGACGATATCCAGCCATCAGCTCGTGCGCCGTGGGCGAATTATGTCAAGGGCGTCCTTGCCGGTCTTTCCGCCCGGAAGGACATCCCTCATGGTTTTGACTGTCTCATCGCAGGAAATTTGCCGCTGGGCGCCGGGCTTTCAAGCTCTGCCGCTCTTGAAATATCTTGCGGCATGGCTCTTTCAGCACTGTACGGCGTTGTGATTTCCAGAATCGAGCTTGCGAAACTCGGCCAGGCTGCCGAGCACCAGTACGCCGGCGTAAAGTGCGGACTGCTTGACCAGGTGACAAGCCTTTTCGGCAGCGAAAACAAGCTGGTAATGACAGACTTCCGCTCGCTCGCCATCAAGACGATTCCAGTGCCCGAAACGCCGCCTGTTTGCTTCGTCGTACTGAATACCGGCGTGAAGCATACTCTTGTTGAATCCGAATACAACGATCGGAGGGAGAGCTGCGAGAAAGCGGCAGCATTCTTCCGCAGGAAACTACCCCACCCGGTAATCGCCCTTCGAGACGTATCATGGCGCGAGTGGGAACGCCTGTCGCCGGCTATGCATCCGGTTCAGGCGGCCCGTGCAGCCCATATCATCGGAGAAAACGAGAGAGTGCGCAAGTCGTCCCGGCTTCTTAAGGCAAATCGCATCGCCGAATTCGGCCGGCTCATGTTCGAATCACACGACAGCTCCAGAAGGCATTTTGCCAACTCTTGTGACGAACTCGACTTTATTGTGGACAAGGCCGCCACCTTGCCGGGAGTCTTCGGAGCGCGATTGACTGGAGGCGGATTCGGCGGTAGCGTACTGGCGCTTGTGGAGCAGGATCAGGCCGGAACAGTCTGCAGGAAATTGACAGCGGCTTATTGCAGGAGGTTTGGACGCAGATGCGAAGCGTGCGTAACGCTCCCATCCGGTGGCGCGACCATTGCCGTTAAGAATATTTGAAATCAGGCATCGGCAGACTAACAGGAAGAAGGGATAATATGAATCCTCACGACAACGAATACCGGGAACAACGCCTGGCCAATATGGCCAAACTCCTGGAGCTTGGTTATAAGCCTTTTGGCGAAGCGTTCAAGAGAACCGGCAGACTGCTGGACCTGAGGGCTGCTTTTAAGGAAAACGATAAAATTTCCGCCGCGGGCCGAATCACATCACTCCGAGATATGGGAAAAAGCGTTTTTTGCGACATCAATGACGGCAGCGACCGGATGCAGGTCTATGTCCACGCCAAGAATATCGGCGATGGACCGGCTGCGGCGTTCAAATTTCTCGACATCGGAGACCACATCGGGATTGAAGGCGAGTTCTTTACCACACGAACCGGCGAAGCAACGATCAAAGCCGAACGCTGGACCATGCTTTCCAAATCGCTTCTGACCATGCCGGAGAAGTGGCACGGCCTCAAAGACGTAGAAGCCAGATATCGGCAGCGGTATCTGGATCTTATTTCAAATCCTGACAGCCGCCGTATTTTCAACAAGCGCATTGAAACAATACGCGGAATACGCGCTTTTCTTCACGATCGCGGCTTCATGGAGGTCGAAACTCCCATGATGCAGGCGCAGGCCGGCGGCGCAGCGGCAAAGCCGTTCAAAACGCATTACGACGCGCTGTCCACCGATATGTTTCTCAGGATCGCCCCGGAATTGTACCTTAAGCGACTGCTCACCGGCGGATTTGACAGGATATTCGAATTGAACAGGAATTTCCGGAACGAAGGGCTGGATCGATCGCACAATCCGGAATTCACAATGCTCGAAATATACGAGGCTTATTCTGACGTTCGAGGAATGAAAACGCTGGTGCAGGATCTCATAACGCACCTGGCGCGTTCCGTGTTCGGCACTCTCACTGTGGGCGGTGAGGCCGGCCCCATTGATCTTACTCCTCCATGGCGCGAGGTAGCATATCGCGATCTAATCACCGAGAAAATGGGCGCCGACTGGTTCGGGCTGTCTCTCGATAAAGCAAAATCAAAGGCATGCGAACTGGGGCTCGAGATAGAGCCTGAATGGGACATGACCCTGGTGACTCACGAAATATACGAAAAGACCATTGAGAAGACACTGCTCAGTCCCACTTTTGTCACACGCTTCCCGGCTGCTTTAATACCGCTTGCAAAAACGTGCGATGACGATCCGTCGTGCGTTGATGTGTTCGAACTTGAAATCGGCGGGCGTGAAATCGCTCCTGCATACAGCGAACTGAACGATCCGCTCGAACAGCGGAAAAGACTTTTAGCACAAGCTGCGCACAGCGGAGAAAAGATCGACGAGGAATTCCTTGAGGCGCTTGAATACGGGATGCCGCCGGCAGGTGGAATGGGAATCGGCATAGACCGGCTCATGATGGTTCTCACCGGCGCGGAAGCGATTCGCGACGTAATTCTATTTCCCCAGTTAAGACCGTTGCAATGATGCCATTTTCGCTATTTCTTGCACTGAAGTACCTGCGACCGAAACGCTCTCTTGTGTCGGTCGTCACGGCAATCTCCGTTCTCGGTGTGGCGCTTGGTGTGGCCATACTGGTAATTGTCCTGTCTATCATGACCGGGTTCGATGATTTATGGAAGGACAAGATCCTCTCTTTTACAGCCCATGTGACGGTTATAAAACAAGGCGGGCTTGTAAATGACGAGGAGCTTGGCCCGGTCTTGAAAAAAGCGCCTGGAGTGACGGACGTAGCCGCGCATGTGCAAACCATTGTGCTGATTCAAAACGGCAAGAGTATCTCAGCCCCGTTCGCGGTCGGAATCCCGGACGAACGATCCGGAATAATGAGCGAGATCCCCGGGAAGATCAAGTCCGGCGCTTTTGATGTGACAGAGGGCAACATGGTTGTAGGCCGGGACCTTGCAATCCAGATGGGACTGGAAGTCGGCGACAAGGTTCTCGTTTATTCCCCAAAATGCGTAATGGCAAAAGACGAGATTCACCTGCCTGACGAGCTTACAGTGGCCGGGATTTACGAACTTGGAATGTGGGAGTTCGACAGCAACTATGTGCTTGTTTCGCTGGATACCGCACGGGATTTGTATGGTATCGAGCGGGGCGCGATGGCGATGCGAGTTACGACCCGCGACCCTATGAAGGCTTTCCAGACCGCCGATACCGTTGCCGCCATGCTCAACCGTAACATCAGCGAAGATGAGAGTCCTTATATTGCCCTGACCTGGATGGACATGAACAAGACTCTATTCGACACCCTGCGGGTTGAAAAAGGCATGATGTTTTTCGTGCTTGCAATGGTAACCATTGTCGCGATGTTTTGCGTAACCGTCACGCTGATAGTCATGGGCGTTCAAAAAACGCGGGAAATCGGGATCTTGAAAGCGCTTGGCTTCCCGCCCTTTCGGATCATGGGTGTCTTCATCTGGCACGGGTGGATCCAGTGCCTCGGTGGAATGTTCATGGGACTGGGTGCGGGAATGTTTCTGATCCAGTACCGCAACGAGGTCGTGCGCTGGCTTTCATACAGACTTAATATTGAATTGTTTCCGAAGTCCATTTACCTTTTAAGCGAAATACCGGCACGAACAATGTGGTCTGATGTTGCGGAAGTTTTCCTTTTGGTATGGATATGCTGCACGATCGCAAGCCTGGTTCCGGCAATTCGCGCGGCTTTCATGCGTCCCGTAGACGCATTGCGACAGGAATAACGCGGGGGACAATCGTGGCGAATCTGCTTTCGGCCGAAAATATTCACAAGACTTATACGCTCGGGCAAACCTCGATTCCGGTGCTCCGCGGAGCATCGCTGGATGTCGAGCGAGGCGAAACCGTCGCTATTGTCGGCGCCAGCGGCTCCGGCAAAAGCACATTGATGCACATTCTTGGCGGCCTTGATGCCCCGGATAGCGGGCACGTCAGGCTTTCGGGCATTGATTTTTATCCCAACGCCGGCACCCGGTCCGGCGCAATCGCCTGCGCCCGTTTCCGCCAATCGTCCCGCGCGCGTTCCCTTGGCTTTGTTTTCCAATCCTACCAGTTACTGCCAGAACTGAATGTCCTGGAGAACGCCATCCTGCCTGCAATGAACGGGGCGGACGGACGAGGCGCTGCCACTGAAAAGCGCGGCATGGAGTTGCTTGCCGCAGTAGGCCTGACCGAAAGGGCCAATCACCGGCCGACGGAACTTTCAGGCGGCGAACAACAGAGACTGGCGCTGGCCCGCGCAATGATGAACGACCCGGAACTGCTCCTTGCAGACGAGCCTACAGGGAATCTTGACGATTGTACCGGCAAAGTCGTTCTGGATTATGTCTTCCGACTTGTGCGCGACCGGAACCGCTCGCTGATAATGGTAACCCATAACGAACGAATAGCGAAAATGTGCAACCGATCGTTGCGCCTTGCCAACGGAGTGCTGTCCACCTTCGCCTGAAACACCGGGCAAGCATTTCAGGCTATCCGTCGAATCAGATGCTGCCCCGGCCACGTCATCATTCTTTCGGACGGCCGAAAAGCAGCGCCATCAAATCTCCATTGCTCAACGCGCCCAGCGCGCCATGCAGACATGCTTTTTCATCGTAGGTTTGCACATCGTCGGGAAAAACGCCGGCAAGCCGAACTGACAGCGGAACAGGAGTCCGGGTGTGCTTCCGGAGCCGTACCGGCACAGGATGATCGGCCAGCACAGCGACAGAGACATCGCCGCCAATTCCGCACAGAACACGAGAGATAAGCCTTGAATCGAAATCTTCGATTGCAGCAACTTTTTTAACGAGGTTGCCTTCATGCGAGACTTCATCTATCGCCTCAACATGGACAAACACGAAATCATGAGTTCCAAGCGCATCAAGCGCCGCATCAGCCTTGCCCTCGTAATTCGTGTCGATATAACCGGTTGCGCCAGGAACCTTTATTACATCCATCCCCAGGCACTTCCCGAGGCCGGAAATTACATCAACTGCGGTAATTACGGCCGAAGTAATGCCATATTTGTTCTTAAGCGTTTTCAAGGCCCCAGCCTTGCCGCCGCTCCACGGCCATACCCCGTTGGCCATTGATTTCCCCTCATTCAAAAGCCGCTTGTTGACCGGATGTTTCTCAAGTACCGATTGCGCGCGTAACATCAGGTCACTTAGATAAGCAGCAGTATGCTCAGACTCGGGCAAAGCAGCTACAGGAAGATGGTCTGATATTCTTTCGCCCTGGTTGTCGTCCGGCTTTTCAGCTTTTATTTTAGCGGAATACTTCGGCCCTGAAAGCACGAGAAGGTTGCGGTAACTCACGCCGCTGTGAAAGCGAACATCGGCCGCACCGAAATTATCATTCAGAGCGCCCACAAGTTCAGCAGCGTCTTCGCCGGCAATATGGCCGCCGGAAAAGTCGGTCAATATACCGTCCTTCTGGGTGACAAGATTCAGCCGGAATACCTTGTCGTCCGAGCCAAGGGGTATCCCGCGCCCCGCTGCTTCAAGCGGGCCCCTGCCGCAATACTCCGAGGCCAAATCACAACCTAGAACCGACATGTTAGCAACTTCACTGCTGGTCGGGAACCGATCCGGAAGGGTGAAAAGGGTGCCGGAACGTCCGTCGCGGGCGATGGAGTCCATGCCCGGCTTACGAGCCACCTGCAGCGGGGTGAGGCCACCAAGTGCCGGAACAGGCTCATCAGCCATTCCATCACCCAGGAAAATCACGGTTTTTCGTTTCATCGCTTATTCTGTTTGCCTTTCTAATCACACAGCATGGTTGCACTGGAACTGGACAGGCAGTCCATCCCCATCAATCGCCGGTCACTTCCTGCAACTTATCGGATAACAATTGGAGAGTAAAAGGCTTTTGCAGGAACCCGGCAATACCGGCATAATTCTGTTTCGTCAACGCATCCTTCTCGCCGTATCCGCTGCACAGAATAACGTGAACATCCGGCTTAATTTTTCTCAATTCGACAAAAACCTCGTCCCCGGCCATATGTGGCATTACCTCGTCCAGCAGTACCGCCCGGATTTCATTCTTGCGTTCCCTGAATATCTCAATGGCACTGCGACCGCATGCCGCTTCAAGAGACTGGAATCCCAGCGCGCGCAGCATCTGTCCTGTAACATGGCGTATTGTATCTTCATCATCGACAAGAAGAATTGTCCCGCTGCCTCGCCACGCCCGGCTTTTCTGGGGTTTCTTATCGATTGCGGCCGCATTTTTCTCGCCAGGCTTGAACAGCACCTTGAAAGAAGTACCGCGGCCAACCTCGCTGTACAACCGGATTGCCCCTTGATGCCCCCTGATAATCCCGAAGATCGTGGCAAGGCCAAGGCCCCTGCCGGTCTTCTTTGTCGTGAAAAACGGGGTAAACATCTTTTCCCGGTTCTCCGGAGGTATTCCACAACCTGTGTCTGCAATTTCAACATATACATAACGACCGGGCGCCAGATCGGCTCCACCTTGTGTTTGCAACAGGTATGCGGCATCGCAGTCGTTGACGCCAGTCCTTACTGAAATTCTGCCCGCTTTTTTCCCGATCGCATCCGAAGCATTGATGACCAGGTTCATGACCACCTGGCGAATCTGTGTCGGGTCCCCGTCAATCGCGGGAAGATCGTCGGCAAGATCGATATCGAGATCTATTTCCTTATGAATTGAAACAGCAAGAAGACGGAGCATTTCCTTGACTGTCGAGCCAAGATCTACAGGCTCAAGAGCAAGTGCGCCGCGCCCGGCATACGCAAGCAACTGCCTGGCCAGATCCGCGGCCCTGATCGTCGCTGTTCTTATCTCCTCGATCTTGCCGTACAGATTCCCTGTCTTGGACAAACCGATAAGAGCAAGATCGGAATTGCCAAGTATGCTGCCGAGAATATTATTCATGTCATGAGCGACGCCGCCTGCAAGAATTTCCATGCTCTCTGCTTTCTGCATTTTCTGCAGGCGCAGCTCAATTAGCCGGTGTTCATGCTCAAACTGCTTTTGAGCCGTGATGTCACGCGATATGCCGAAAGTGCCTATTATCTTACCGTCACGGTCTTTCAACGGCGCCTTTGTGGTGGACACCCATGTCACATGCTTGTCCGGCCATATCTCCTTTTCTTCCTTCGAGACAATCGGAATCCCTGTGCCGATAATCCGTCTCTCGTCAGCCAATGCGGCATCCGCGTGTTCGCGGCCAAAAAAATCAAAGTCCGTTTTGCCGACAGCTTTCCTGGCATCGGAGAGTCCGAAATTCGCGGCAAGCGCCTTGTTAATGCAAATAAAACGACTTTCCATGTCCTTGAAATACACATAATCGGGAAGCCCATCCATCAGAGCAATCAGGAACACCTGTTCTATCTCGGGAATTAGATCGGTCGAAGACAAACATTGTCCAGGATGTGCATGCTTCACAGGATGATCACCCTTCTGCGGCGAATGGCGTGTTGTGCTTGAAGTATCCATTATAAGCCTCTTTCAAAATTCCATTCGATACTGCCGCTGCCACAACGCAACTGCAACCGTCCAATATATTAACTTCATTAATCCGATTTAAAAGCCGAAATCGCGTGAAATTAAAGGGCGGGTGTAACTGCCCGTAGGGAGAATAAAGAAAAGCAGACAGGATGACCCGTCTTCGCTGAGTAGTTACGTGCGCTGGATAATCAGTGAACCTAAAAAAAGCAAGAATATGAGACGGGAGATGTAAGATACTGAATACTGACTTCTGGCGGCAAAACACTGCGGTTGCACAACCGGCGAAGGATGTTCTGCAACCGCCTCATTATACTTGTATTACAGCCCGGATGCCCATTGCATTGCCAGGATAGAGTATGAAGTAACCAATACCGGATCGGACTCCATAAATCGACCGGTCTCGTTTACCCAGTATCCAAGTCCTTCAGGCGTAGTCTTCTGCAGGCTGAGAAGTTTCTGCACCACCTCGGCACGCCATTGTGTGCCACCCTTGTCTTTCACAACAATGGTGTCCTGTCCGTAAGCTGCCATCGCTTTTGAAAGCACATGGTAAAAAAAATACCTGCCCTGGGGTCCCATGCCCGGATTTTCCTCGAGCGACCAGTTGTTAACCGACCAGTCAAACGCCGATTTCACCCGAGGATCGTTGCGCGAAAGCTTGCAATACATCATGGACATGAGTCCGGCATAAGTCATGCTTCCATACGAACGGAAAACCGCCCTGCCCTGCTCGTTCGTTGTCGCTCCGGCTTTGCTTTCATCGGGCCTGTACGGGAAACCTCCATAGTCCTCATCCCCGGATGACTGGTTATTCTGCAGCCTCGCAAGAAATCCACGCGCCGCATCCCAGTCGATGTCAGCCTTTTTCTCGGAAGGATCACGTGTGTCTTCCACGCCTTCCGTCCGCCTCATCGCCTCGACAGCGAAAAGCGTATTCATCAGGTCGGTGTATTTCCTGCCCGTTCCAGCATCGTAACCGAATCCGCCAGCGTACATATCATCACCGGCATACTGCGTGGCAGCAAGGAAAGAGCGCGCCTTGAGAATAACCGGATCAAGGTCGGAACGACGGGTCATGGAAAGCCCGGTCATGGAAATGGCCGTATTATATGTGCTCAGTCCGCCTCCGACTTTGCCCTCGACAATTCTGAATATGCCGCCATTGGTTTGAACACAGGAAAGTATGTATTTAATTGCCTTATCGGTGATTTCTTTCTTTTGCGGATGGATGCTTCCACCGAATGCCCAGAGCGGCAGCGCCGTAAGAGCTGGATAATTGCCGTCTGACCACGATCCGTCTTCCTTCTGGTGCGCAGCCAGCCAGTTAAGCGCTTTTGATATGGCCGCCTCAGCCTCTCTTGCCACAGAAGGATCCAACGGGATCGGACGCGGTTTCGGAGCAGGCAGCAGACTGGCCTTCACATCGCCTGAAGCTGGAGCCGCCTTGTTTTGATCGGTTTCCGAGGCTTTAACCTCCCCGCCGCCGGATAAAGCTGCCGACTGCTCGATCTGCAAAGAATCCTTCCCGGTCTCCGCAGCCTGAAGCACATTCGTCAATACGGCACTGTCGAACAAGAAAAAACCTGCTCCTGCAACAAAGAAAACTCCAAAAGCCAATAACAACCATGTGTTCTTCACTGTTTTACCCCTCCGCAATTATGGACCGTTTTCAAGTCATGCTTAAACACATCTGTTACATAATTTAAGCGCGTAATGCAAGAAACCGGTTCACAACAAAGATAATTCAAAGTTGCAACTGTCCAATAAATTGACTTGATTCACGCTCACGGTTAATAATGCCGGATCATGAGTGCTATCCTTCTGGCCATGTTCCTGCTGGGTGCGTTTGCAGCGCTGGTCCAGGTTATCTTTGCACGCGAAGCAATGGTGGCCTTCATGGGCAATGAACTCACCATTGGAGCTATATTCGGAGCATGGCTCCTTGATATCAGCCTGGGCGCATGGACTGCAAAGCGACTGGCACAACGCATTTCCGCTCCCGTTGTCATGCGCACGACTATATGCCTGATTCTCTCCACGATGACGGTCTCTCTTCCTCTCCAAGTGCTTGCAATTCGCGCCACCAGGATCATTCTTGGCCTGACCATGGGCGAATATGTGCCGTTCGGACAGATGTTTTTCGCAATCCTGCTTGTATTTTTGCCTACGTGTTTTGGAATCGGGCTCCTGTTCCCGCTTATCTCACGGCTTATTGTCATGGAAAAACGTATCGAAGACTCTTCACCCGAAACCGGCGGCAGGGCGCTCGGCGGGATGTATGCATGGGAAGCGGCCGGAAGCATGGTCGGCGGAATCCTGGTCACTTTTATTATAGTTCCACTCCTCAGTCCTTTGCGCATGGTCGCACTGGCCTGCGCGCCGATTTTACTTGCAATGGCAATTATTGAATTCAGGAAAGCAACACGCGTCTCGCGCGCGGCGCTTTCCTTGATCATGTGTTTTGCCGCAATTCTGCCCGGAGTATTGAAGTCAGCGGATCGATTTGCGGATGAAATCCGCTGGCGAGCCTTCGGCGTTCTATCCGCATCCTCCGCAGACAGGTCCCGACTGGTCGCAACCAGGGACTCCATCTATCAGAACCTTGCGGTCATCAAGACCGACGATCAATATGCGCTCTACGCCGACGGCAGGATACAATCGTCCTACCCGGCGGTCGCGGATGCTGAATTCCGGGTTCATTTTATCATGGCCCAGAAGCCGGCCGCGCACAGCGTCCTGCTCGTGGGCGGCAACTGGGCTGCAGACATACCGGAACTCCTTAAATACCCGGCGGTCCGGAATATCGTCCATGTTGAAACCGATCCGGCGGCAATCGAAATCATGCGGCCGTTCGTCGCTTCAATCACGAACGACACATCGCGATGTTCCGTGCGCTTCGAGACAGGGGACGCATGGCGCTATGTCATGAGCTGCAAGGAAAAGTTTGACGTTGTATTGCTCAATGCGCCTGCGCCGACAACCGCTGCCGCAAACCGTTATTATACATTGGAATTCAACAGGGGAATTGCGTCCTTGCTTTCCGCAGGCGGATTTATGCACACAGGCATCTCGGTATCGGAACGGATGCAGACACGCGCTGTAGATTACGGCGCAGCAGTGTACCGAGTACTGACGGAAGTATTCCCCATTGTACTGGTTACCGCCGGCGAAAACGCGCATTTCCTGGCCGGCACACCGGATTCCGGACTCACGTTCGATCCCGTTGAACTGCGGCGAAGGAGTGAAACCGTTGCGCCGCCTGCACGCTTCTTTCGCCCTGAATTCTTTGAAGCAGACGACTCGATCGATCCGGTAAATACCGGGGCTGTTGTGTCGAAATTAAAACAGAAAGAAGCGCCCCTCAACACGATATTCCGGCCGACCACTTTTCTTCTTAACCTTACTCTCATGTGCAGCATGACCGGCACTTTTGCCGAAGACATTCTCTCGCAGGCTGCCGCTGCAAAAACCGGCACATTAACGGCAATGCCGGTGATCGCCGGGCTGCTATGCCTGGCTGCCGGGTTTCTCATGCGCAGGAAAACAGGCGCCGGTTCAGAGAACATGCAACGGTGGTTGCGAGGAATGGTAGCAACGGCTGCGCTTGCCATTGGATTTTCCGGGATGGCTTTGTACATCCTTGTTATTTTCGCATTCCAGGGACTGTTCGGGTATGTGTATGCGAAGATAGGACTGATTTCCGCGGCGGTCATGCTTGGACTGGTCTGCGGCGGCCGGCACGGCGGAAAGCTGGCCGGCGACCGGTCTCTCGGAATGCTCTCACTCCTCGTCGTGACAGGCCTTTTGGCAGCGATATTCCCTTTGATTGTGTGGGCCTTTATTAAATTCGCAGCCGTCCGCGCTGCATGCGCGTCAGTACAATGGCCTGTTGAACTTGCGCTTTATCTGATTGCAACGGCAACAGGATGGCTTGTTGGCGTGTTTTTCGCACCCGCCAATCGGCTTTATTGCGAGACCGGCACGAGTATCTCCAGGAGCGCCGCGGTCATCGGCGCGTGCGATCATGCAGGCGCAGCGGCCGGAAGCATAGCTGCCGGTGTACTTCTGTTGCCGATCGCCGGAATTGACGGCACATTATTATTTATTTCTGCCCTGAATGCAGCCGCAATCCTGTGCCTGCTGTCAAACGCACGGAAATAGCGCCCATCCGGCAATGGTTCGCCCTGCGCGACGCAAGTTCACACATGCGTACGGTTATGATTTCAAGGGCAGTTGCAACGACGAAATCCTGGCCGCCGGAGCGCACACGGAGTCAAAACGCCAAAACGAGCTCTTCCGGGCATCCCCTTGCCCGCGCTTGCGTTTTACAGAACAGTGCGATAATGTGCCTGTATTCGAATTCAGTGAATGGGATGGAGAACCTGAAGCATGAATGCAGCGGATACTTCAACTGAGCTTTCTATTGTCATTCCGGTATTCAACGAGGAAATCAATCTCGATGAATTGATCCGGCGTTGCACAGGCGCTTGCAGCAAAACCGGAATGTCATGGGAACTGCTGCTGGTTGACGACGGTAGCCGCGATTCTTCACCGGCGAAAATCGAAGAGGCGGCCGGCAAATTGCCCGGACAAATCGTCGGAATACTGCTAAACAGGAATTACGGACAGCATGCGGCGGTCATGGCCGGCCTGGCCCATGCGCGCGGCAGTATTGTGATCACCCTTGATGCCGATCTCCAGAATCCGCCGGAAGAGATCCCAAACCTTGTCGACAAAATAAAGGAAGGCTTTGACGTTGTAGGCAGCGTACGCGTCCCGCGACAGGACCCGCTTTTCCGCAAGATTGGCTCGTATATCGTCAACAGGGCTGCTCAAAAAGCCACAGGCGTAAAGATGCACGATTACGGATGCATGCTTCGCGCATACAAACGGCATATCGTTGATGCCATGCTTCAGTGCCACGAGCGCAGCACATTTATTCCGATTCTGGCCAACAGTTTCGCGCGAAAAACCACGGAAATAGAGGTCTGCCATGCAAAACGCGCTGCAGGTGATTCAAAGTACAGTCTGTGGAAACTCATCAACCTGCAATTCGATCTGCTTACAAGCATGACCACATTCCCCCTTCGCATGTTGAGCCTGTTCGGAGTGCTGGCATCGGCACTGGGCACGGGATTGGGTATTTATATTATCGTTATGCGCATTTTATATGGCGACGCATGGGCCGCCCAGGGTGTTTTCACTTTGTTTGCTGTCCTCTTCTTCTTTGTAGGCGCGCAATTTCTGGGCCTGGGACTGCTCGGCGAATATCTGGGCCGTGTTTACAACGATGTCCGCGCGCGGCCGCGGTATTTCGTGGAAAAAGTCATCGGCAGGAAGTAACTCAATGAGTCATCGAGTTTTGATCATGCTTGCACTTGACGCGATATTCCACCATGATGACGGCGATTTATTCAGGGAACTACTATAATGAAAAAGACATCCAAGCGGGAAAATGCAATCAAAGATCATGCCGGCAAGACTGAATCCGTCAGACGTGCAGTGGTATTCGCTTATCATAATGTCGGTTGCGCCGGCATTGAAGCATTGATTAAGCATGGTTTTGAAATTGCAGCCGTATTCACTCATCGCGACGACCCGGGCGAAAACGTTTGGTTCCGTTCCGTGGCTGAAACCGCGGCAGCAAACAAACTCACTGTCTATGCCCCCGAGAATGTCAATCACCCGATGTGGGTGCGGAAGATAGAGAAAATGGCTCCGGATGTGATTTTCTCTTTCTACTACCGCAACATGCTCAAGAAACCGATCCTGGATATTCCACGGGCAGGATGCCTGAATCTCCACGGGTCATTGCTCCCTGCATACAGGGGACGGTGCCCTGCAAACTGGGTGCTGGTTAACGGCGAAAAGGAGACCGGAGTCACATTGCACTACATGACTCCGCATGCCGATGACGGCGACATCGTCGGACAGAGAAGAATCGCCATCGCTCATGAAGACAGCGCTCCAACTCTTTTTGACAAGATCACCGAGACCTCGAAAGCGCTGCTCGACGATATTCTGCCGCAAATCCGGACAGGCACCGCGCCCCGAATCGCCCAGGATAGTTCAAAAGCGTCCTATTACGGCGGACGCAAGCCGGAACACGGGCAAATCGACTGGACTTGGGATTCCAGCCGGGTGCGCAACCTGGTACGCGCAGTGACCCGTCCATACCCGGGAGCTTACAGCTTCCTTGGCGATCGCAAGATATATTTCTGGTCTGTTTCCGAAGTCCCATCCCGCGTTAAAGGCATGAAGCCCGGTTCCGTGGCCAACGAATCCCCCCTGGAAATCGCTTGCGGCAAAGGCGCGATTCGTGTGGATTTCGGTCAACCCGATGGCGATGTGTATATGTC
>Ga0172375_10005395_pt1 | contig 18488 bp, 18 predicted proteins | sample LakKiv1m_FD_114537 | JGI IMG/M metagenome (GOLD analysis project Ga0172375, IMG submission 114537) | Freshwater microbial communities from Kabuno Bay, South-Kivu, Congo - kab_092012_11.1m | ecosystem: Environmental > Aquatic > Freshwater > Lake | place: Democratic Republic of the Congo...
AAAGACTTGAGTATATTGTGAACGAATTGTGTGAGGTTTTTTCTCACGCGGATGTTGAAAAATTAATGAGCCAATACTTGGAGGTAAACTTAAAAGGCAAAACTCACAGAAAACAAGACACCGTTATCCATTTCTACGAAGACTTCTTGAATGAATATGACCCCGTTCTTCGTAAGAAAATGGGAGCATATTACACACCGTTACCAGTCGTAGAATTTATTGTCAGATCAGTGGATGAGTTATTACGTCAGGAGTTTAACCTCCCCAAAGGACTTGCTGATACAACTAAACTATCCAATGGCAAGCATAAAGTGCAAGTTTTGGATCCAGCAGTTGGAACAGGAACCTTCATAAGTGCGGTTATTGGTGAAATTTACAGAAAATTCAAAGGCCAAGAAGGTAGATGGCCTACTTATGTTCATAATGATTTGCTCCCAAGAATTCATGGGTTTGAACTTATGATGGCTCCTTATACTATTGCTCACTTAAAACTGGGTCTATCTTTTAAAGAAACTGGATTCAAGTATTTCAATCGACGTTTAGGAATTTACTTAACAAACTCCTTGGAGCAAGCTCCAAATCAGGAGAGTTTGTTTACAGCTTTTGGTCTTGCTGAAAGTATCGCAGAAGAGTCAAAGGTGGCGGCGGTAATCAAGAATGAAACTCCAATAATGGTTGTCGTGGGAAATCCACCTTACAGTGTAAGCTCATCAAATAAAGGTGAGTGGATACAAAAACTGATTGATGTATATAAAACAAATCTGGATGAAAAGAGTTACAACGCTCTGTCAGACGATTATGTTAAGTTTATTCGCCTTGCGGAGAACTTTGTTGAAAGGAACGGTAGTGGTGTGGTTGCAATGATTACAAACAACTCATTCATTGACGGTATAACACATAGACAAATGAGAAAGCATCTCTTAGAAACGTTTGATGAGATCCGAATATTGAATTTGCATGGAAATTCCAAGAAGAAAGAAAAAACTCCAACAGGAGAAGTGGATGAGAACGTTTTTGATATTCAGCAAGGTGTATCAATAAATATTTTCATTAAGAAAGATCATGTCAAAAAAGGACTATCTGATGTTTTTCATGCTGATATATTCGGAAAAAGAGAGACAAAGTTTAATGCCCTAGGTGTCGGAAGCTTACAAAAGATCAAATGGCAAAAACTTAATTACTCTGAACCATATTTTTTCTTCGTACCAAAAGATTTTACGCTTCAGGATGAATACAATAAGGGCTTTAAGATTGATGAGATTTTCATTGTTAAGGCTGCTGGGATAAAGACACACCATGACAATACTGTAATTGCTACTTCTATTGAAAAACTTAAAGATCAAATTATTCGCTATTTTTCAGGGGAAAATTATTTATTCACAGAAGAACTAATTAAAAACATCACCTACAGACCATTTGATAATAGGTTTATTTATTACGATACTAAGATCGTAGTTAGGCACAGAAAAGAACAGATTAAACATTCCTTGAAGAAGAATATAGCTTTACTTTCAGGCAGGCAATCGAAGTCAGAGTTTGCCAACCACTTCTTTGTATCCAAGTTTATATCAGAGATGAAAACCGCGGAGAGCACAACTGGGTCATACCATTTTCCTCTTTATCTCTATGATGAAGACGACTCGAGGACACCAAATCTTAAAAGAGAATTTCTTGTTACTATCGAGAAAAAAGTTGGCAAAACAAATCCCGATGAAGTCTTTGACTATATATATGCGATATTGTTTTCACCGAATTATAGAAAGAAGTATAAAGAGTTTCTCAAAATTGATTTTCCCAGAATTCCTTATCCTCAAAATACTGTGTTGTTCAAGAAATTGGCTGAGATGGGTCAGGAGCTTCGTCAACTTCACCTATTAGAATCTCCTGTGGTAAATAAATTCATTACTACTTATCCAGAATCTGGATCAGATATTGTAGAAAAACCAAGTTACAGAAATAACAAGGTTTTTATTAATGATGTGCAGTATTTTGGCAACGTGCCGGAGATTGCGTGGAATTTTTGGATCGGCGGCTATCAGCCAGCACAGAAATGGCTAAAGGATAGAAAAGGCCAAACACTTACTAATGAAGACATTGAGCATTATCAAAAAATAATAGTTGCGCTCGATGAGACGGATAGGGTTATGAATAAAGTTGACCGGGCAATGTTAGATATGATGCATGGAAAATAAACTATGATTAAAAAGATAATTAAGATTAAGGGTGTTGCTAAATACTCCGACTGTTTTGCAGTTGGCGATGTAGAGTGGAGAAAAATTACTTTATTTCATGGTGAGAATGCCAAAGGAAAAACAACACTGACGGCAATTTTGCGTTCTCTCCGAGACAACAATCCAAAACTAATTCATCAACGAAAAACTATCGGGAATAGTCAAAATCAGGAGGTTGAATTACTAACAGAATCTTCAGGAACGATTAAATTTGGAACTAATGGATGGAGTGCGACGGTACCCGGTCTTGAAATATTCGATGTCCACTTTATCAACGAAAACGTCTACTCTGGACTAGAGATAGACTCTGAACACCAGAAATGCCTTCACAACTTCGTGTTGGGCACACAAAGTGTAGCACTTACGACAGAGATTAATGACATAAAAAATAAAATTGGAAGTTCAAACGAAAAACTACGGACATTACGAAATCAAATACTCCCATACACTAGAAATGCTTATACTTTTGATGAATTTATCAAACTAAAGGAAGATTCTTCATTGGATACCAGGATTGATGAAAAAAAGAAAGCTATTGAGGTAGTAGAGGCAGAGAAACCCATACGGGAAACATCGGTTTTGGAAAATGTTTCTACTATGACATTAGGACTAGATGCAGCAAAGATAACTCAACTTTTGGAGAAAACTATTGACACAATTCAAGCCCAATATCTTGAGACTGTAGAAGCTCATAAAAAACATCTGGGTTTTTCTGATTCCGAAGGATGGATAAAAGCTGGTTTAGATAGCATTAAGGACAACCAGTGTCCTTTTTGTAAACAACCTCTAGACAAGGCTAAGGAACTGATCGCTGCTTATACTCAATTTTTTAATCAGGAGTACAAAGAGTTAAAAACGGAAATCAGCTCATTATTAAGTAGGGTGAGAGCAATTAATATTGACACAATTCTCGATCAGAGAGAATTAATTGTCGCACGGAATAGAGAAAGACATGCTTTTTGGAAGAAGTACCTAAAGGTAGATTATAAGGATGATGGTTTGTTTGATGACAGACGGGTAGTTACAGATGCTATTAAAGCGTTTGTTGAACTAATTGAGGCTAAGGCAAACAATCTATTGAACTTGTTAGATGCAAAGGGATGTAGTGACTTAGTAGCTTTACTTCAAGCAGTTAACCAAAAGATTGAAGAGCATAATCGCCATATTGCCACATATAACCAAGAAGTGCAAAAACTCAAAAGTCCTCCATTAGTAAATTTGGTACAACTAAAGTCAGAGATGGACAGGCTACAAGTGCAAAAAGGAAGGTTTGATAAAGGTGTGGTGGGATTGTGTGTACAGTACGCAAAAGAAGAAAAGGTAGCACAAGAGTTGAATAAGGCGAAAGACGCTAAGCAAAAAGAACTTAATCAATTAATTAGCAATATTTTTGGCAAGTACGAGACTGCAATTAATGGATATTTGGAAAAATTTGGAATGGATTTTAGAATCGGCCGAGTAAGCGGAGGCAATTATCGAGGCTCAAGCCGAGAACCATATTTAGAGTATGTGGTGCAAATTGCCAATTGTGAACTTGGTTTTGTTGATGATGGTGTTAACCCATGTATAAAACATTCGCTTGGAGAAGGTGATAAAGCAGCATTAGCTTTTGCTTTCTTCTTAGCAAAATTAGATGTGGACGGTGGCGTGACCGATAAAATAATCGTGTTCGATGATCCTTTGTCTAGTTTTGATGAAAACAGAAAATCTGCAACACTTGAACAACTTCACCGACTAGCTGGAAGTGTAAAACAGTTAATTGTTTTAACACATAACCCTCTTATAGCCCGAGAATTTCTCCAAGGATTACAGAATGACGGTGAATGTAAGACTTTACATATCGTTCGTAATGGGCAATCAAGCAGGATTGAAGAGTGTTCGTTAATAGAAGAAACCGCGGGCACATATTATCAAAATTATAAAACTCTCGAGAAGTTTATTAATGATGGAGATTCTTCCCAAGATGGAATGTTGAAAGCAGCACAGTGTATCAGACCACTTCTTGAGGGTTATATGAGAAATAAATATCCAGGTATTTTTGGCTTGAAGGAGTGGCTGGGAGATTTTATTGACAAAATAAAATCATCAAAAGACGGTGAACCACTTTCATTCACAAAACCAAGAGTAGTGGATTTGGAATCACTTAATGACTACTCCAAACGTTTTCATCACGATACAAACCCAAACTTGGCAAGTCAAACAATAGTAGAAACGGAATTATCTAGTTATTCGAAGAAAGCATTAAATTTTATATATCAATAAAATATGAATAACCAAATTAAATGTCCTTACTGCAACAAGTCATTTGAACCAACAGATGCCTACAAGCATGAGCTGGAAGAAAAATTACTTTTGGAAACTCAGCAAAAGCACAAAGCTGAAGTCGATAAATTAAAGCTTGAGAAGCAGGAGCTTGGTATTGCCAGGGACAAAGAATTAGAAGAAGCCAAAAAGCAGGTAGCTGAGACCGTACGCACAGAGGTTGAGAAAAAGATCAAACAAGAGTTGCAAGATAAGATGGATGCGACTCAGCAGCAAGCTGAAAATCAGGCAAAACAAAACACAAAACTGCAAGAGCAACTTGGAGAGCAAACCAAACTTGTAGGTGAAATGAAGAGTGAAAAAGATAAGCTCCGTTTAGAGCATGAACAGGAGTTGGAAGAAACAAGGAAAAAGACTGCAGAATTGGTTCGTCAGGAAGCTGAAAGCAAATTAAGGAAAGAGTTCGAAGCAAAGATCGTGTCTACCCAAGAGGAGGCTCAAGCAAGAGAAAAACAAAACAAAGAACTTCAAGAGCAATCTTTGGAAATGCTTAAGCAAATGCGTGTTCTCAAGGATGAAAAAGACAAAATGGGTTTGGAGTATGAGAAGAAGTTACTGGAAGACCAGGACAAAATTAAACAAGTGGCCAAGCGAGAAGCACAGGAAGAGTTGGATCTGAAGATTGCAGAGAAAGATAAGAAGCTAAATGACGCTGAAAAACAAATCCTTGAGCTCCAAAGAAGAATTCAACAGGGCTCTCAACAGCTTCAAGGAGAAGTACAGGAACTAAAACTGGAAGAGTTGCTCAAGAACGAGTTTCCTTTTGACGAAATTAGTGAAGTTCCCAAGGGTAAAGGTGGCGCAGATACGATCCAGGTTGTCAGGACACAAACCGGTGTATTGTGTGGAACAATCGTTTGGGAATCAAAACGAGCTCAACGTTGGGATCAGAAATGGGTACAAAAATTGATTGAAGATCAACGTACTGTTAAAGGTGATCTGGCCGTATTAGTTTCAAATGTTTTTCCTGAGTCAATTAAAGGATTTGGAATGGTTGAGAGCATTTTTGTTACGGATCTGCAATCAGCCATGAGCGTGGCATATTTATTAAGGCAGCAACTGATGAAGGTGCATTCGGCGCGGGTGGCAAACAGTAATAAAGCTACAAAAGCCGAAGTGGTTTACAACTACCTTATAAGTAATGAATTTAAACAACGGATTGAAGTTTGGGTTGAGTATTTCAGAGAGCGACAAGACAAAATTAATAAGGAGCGGGTTTATTTCAATAAAAAGTGGCAAGAAGAAGAGAAAAGCATTCACAAAGTTATTTCTAATACCTCTGGGATTTATGGTGATCTTCAAGGATTGATTGGGAACGCATTGCCTAAAGTCAGTTATTTGGAATTGCCCGACTCAGTAGAGGGCGAGGGATCCTAATGATATGGCGGTGGTGAGATATAAAAACCAATCAGAGTACGCATTTCTTATTTGGATGAATAATTATCCAGAATCGTTTCATCCTCTCGATATGCGGCGTTTCTATGTTTTTGCGAAATCTGTAGCTAGGTATCGAAGCAAGAGGTGGCTGGATTACTCATATTTCAAAGATCAAGTGCTGAAGCACACCCCACATTTTAGTGAAGATAATGTTGATTTGTTTTGGAACAAGTTGACTGAATTAGTTGAATTTCATCATATAATCCCGATGCCGGTAATCGATTTAGAAACCTCCTCAACAGGTAAAACGCGATCAGGCACCTATCAGCGCGGTGTAATGAACGGGAAATTTTATCAAGTTGAGATTAGTGATGATGAGTATTTCAGGGGTGGTGCAACAAAAGAAACACTTAAGAAAGCAGAATTCTTTTAAAATATGCAAAACTCACACCTTCATTCTAGGTTAAGTTCAATTCAGAAACAGTTAATAGCTCATCACGAAGGCGGCAGTCCTAGCTCAACCTCTAAAGGAAGAGAGCGAGAGGATTTTATCAATAGCTACCTTGAAAAAATAATGCCTCCCGTGTTTCGATTTGGTTCTGGCGAGGCAATTGACGCAAATAATAAGGTGACAGGTCAACTTGATTTGGTTGTTGAGTATCCACTATTTCCCAGTCTTCCTCAGCCAGGTGGAAAACCTAGACTATATGTTGCCGAAAGTATTGCTGCAGTCATAGAAGTAAAATCTGATTTGAGTAACCAGTGGGAAGAAGTTCTTAGCACAGCTAAAGCTGTGAAAGATCTTTACCGCGGATGGGGAGGAAATATCTTGATTGGTGACGAAAGATTCGCAAAAACTATTCCAGTGTTTGCAGTTGGTTATAAAGGATGGGCAAAGGAGGAGACAGTGCGATCAAAGCTGATTGGTAGTGGCGTTGATGCTATTTTGGTAATAGACCCTGGTTTTTTTGTTGCAAATGAATTGTTTAGTCTAAAGAAAAGTTTTCAGGGACCTTGGGCCCTTTGGGGATTTTTTACTTGTTTATATTTAGCTTCTGATTCAATAAAGGTCTTACAAGCTGATTTAGAGAATTACGCCTAGGTAATTCAGGAGAGATTGGTTAGGAATCTCCCCACCTCCTTCACCGTCCACTCCGGATATTCCAGCTCGCTGACCCAATCAATTCGTCCGAATTCATACCATCGTTCGAGCAATTTTTATAAAAAATTTACAAATCAAGCAAGATTTTTCAATTAACCAATTCCGGAAAGCACTCGATACCTATTTTGGAATGGTGTTACAACAAACCAGTCTGTTGGAAACATGTTAGAATTTGAATGATTATAAACAGATAATCTAAAGGCAAAGAGAATCATGATTGATCGACTTTCAACGATTTTAGATCGTGTGGAGCTTGTAAAACGTATTGATGGAATAACTCAGCACAGCGCCCTGTCTTGGCTTTTCAACATTTCCAACCCGGAAGCTGCTATAAGATGTATTAATCAAGTTTTAGACATTGAGTTTCAAGTCGGAGTAGAAATAGGGTGTGGATATGAGCCTACTCGGTCGTACTTACTAAAACCAGGTTTATGGTTCGCTTTTGATCCAAACTGTACTCAATCATATTTTGATAACGCTGGGTTTGATTGGACCCCAGAAGAACTAGCCTTATTAGTTTCCATACCTTATCAGCTCATCTTGGTACCAACTGAATTTCATGCTCAACTGATTCCAAAGGACAAGATCCACACTTTCCTGTTTAGAAACCCTAACTACTTAGGGTATGGAGGTCCACAAGCTTTTGACCATGTTCCCGACCAAGGAGAACTTAAATCGGGGCAACGTGTGGTAATTGTGAGAGATGACTCTATTAATGGTCCATATGAGCAATTACTAAGAAGCAGAGGATATCTAGTCCCACAATTTACTGTTTGGAATAATCCAGCTTTCTTAACTTCAGATAAACCTAAAAATAGAGAATTTAGAGCAGAGGTTTTCGATTTCACTAAAAGTACATAGGCGATTGGCACTGGATCGCCAATTCGGGTGTTTTCGGTTATCGATTAGCCTATCTATAACAAATTTTCACATTTTTTCTTTCTTGAGGAAACTAGTTCGTGTAGTGATCTGTTGGAAGAGCCAGGTGGCACTTAATATACCTAAATTTGATATATATAAATATTTGGACAAATCGTATTTTTCGTAAAAATTTACTTTTTAAAAAATAGCTTCCCACATAGTCTACTAGGTGGAGCCATATCTGGAGGTCGCATGGTACGTCGGAATTTTCTTTGTGTTTATTTTCATTCGTAAAATGTTTACAATGAAAATATGAAAACAAAAATCAAAGTCACCGCGCAATTGATTAATAAGATAATGTTGGCAACTCCCTTTTTGATGAGTTTGTATGCATTTTTGCTTTTTGTCATCTTCCCACAAGAAGTTGGACTCAGTTATTGGTATCCAATACGAAACATTATCGTTTGCGTATATTTCGTTTTGGCAGGCGTTAAGTTATTGAAAAAAAATAAATACTCTTCTATTTCACTAAAAATATGTGCAATCGGCTTGCTTCTATCTGTTTTTTCATGGGCAATTGGTGGTTTTATATTTGACTTGATCCGAGTTTTTCAAATTTACGGTGAAAAGATTAAATTATACTGAACCCCAAATTTCGGACAGTATGTTAAGATCCGAAATCATATGGGAAACTTACGCAGGAAACATGATCCTGCCTTCAAAGCTAGGGTAGCTTTGAAGGCAGCAAAACAAACTAAAACTATACCCGCTCTAGCCAGCGAGTTTGAGGTACATCCAACTCAAATTAAGAACTGGAAAGATAAACTTGAGAAAGAGGCCACTTTTCTTTTTCAACAACCAGATAAAAAGGGTGATGAAAAAAAAGATCGATTAATTAGTGACCTATATAACAAAGTGGGCAAGCTGTCAGTCCAAAACGACTGGCTAAAAAAAAGATGGGGCTTGGAGACGAGTAACCTTACTATGGGTATAGACCGATGACCAAGCAACTCAAAAAAGATGGGTTTGCTGTTAATCACAAAAGAGTGCTTAGACTAATGGGATTGATGGGTATTGAGGCCATTTACCCAAAGCCCAATTTGAGCAAGAATAATATTCCACATCCAGTGTTTCCCTATCTGCTCAAGAACATCAAAATTAGTCGACCCAATCAGGTGTGGGGAACAGACATTACCTACATTAAGATGAAGCAGGGTTTTGTGTACTTAGTAGCATTCATGGATTGGTACTCAAGGTTCGTTGTTTCGTGGCAGCTGTCAACAGTTCTAGCCACTGATTTTGTGTTGGAGGCAGCCAGTAACGCGCTGGTCAAGGCCACACCAGAAATTGTCAACTCAGACCAGGGAACACAATTCACTAGTAAGGATTACTTAAACCTATGGAACACAGATACTACTAGAATTAGCATGGACGGCAGGGGTAGATTTGTAGACAACATATTTACAGAGAGACTGTGGCGAACAGTCAAATACAACGACATCTACCCAAACTGCTAAGATACTGTCTTGGCAGTCAAAGAAGGTTTGACCAGATATTTTGATATCTATAACCACAAGCGTCTTCATCAGTCGCTTGAGTATAAAACACCGGCTGAGGTCTATTACAAAGAAAGGAGAATCGGATCTTAATTCAGCCGATTTACTGTCTTGACAAAGGGGTTCAGCTTAGAAGATCTTCCTTTTAATTTTGATGATGTAACTATTAAAACAATCAGGAATATCGACGTATTGTGGATTAAAGGACTGGCAATTGTGAGAGCATTTGAAGTTGAAGATACAACGTCGATTTACTCAGGAATATTAAGAATGGCTGATCTGCTTTCATTGTTGCCAACACTAAAAATAATAATTCACATCGTAGCCCCTGTTACGCGGAGAGATGAGGTATTTAGACAAATATCAAGACCCGTTTTTTCAGTTATGGAAGGCGGACCACTCTCTGAATTATGTTCATACGTTTCTTATGACTAAGTTTATGAGCTTTCAAAAGAAAAACAGCTAGAAAATATGAAGGATACTATCGTTGACGAATTTTCAGAGTATTTAGAGGATTAATAATTCAGGCGGCGCGCCAGCTTTGCTGGCACGAAATTCGGCGTAAAAATCGATATAATAAAATTAGGTCGAAAAATAATTTAAGGAAAAATACTATGACAAAACAATTTTATAAAGACGCGTTCGGTTGGGGGTTTATTCTCTGGCTTATCGGTTACGCGCTTGGTATCGTGCTTTTCAAAGCCGTGTCGCAAAATTTACTTGGCTGGGTTATTATGCCAATTGGAATAGTTATCACGCTTTGGGTATTGTTTAAAAAAGTTAAAGCAGATTCTTTCAAGTATTATGTGCAAATGGCTGTTGTTTGGTTTTTGATAGCCGTTGTTTTTGATTATTTCTTTCTTGTCGAAATGTTCATTCCTGCGGACGGATATTATAAATTGGATGTGTATTTGTATTATGCTTTGACTTTTTTACTTCCTCTAGTTGTCGGCTGGAGGAAAGGCAGTTTAATTAAATCCAATTAAACATATGGAACAAACATACAAATTTTGCCAAAGCTGTGGTTACCCTTTGAAGAAAGACAAAAATGGTGGAGGCACGGAAAAAGACGGGTCATTGAGTAAGAAATATTGCTCAATGTGTTACGCCAATGGAGAATTTTTGAATCCTCCGGAAATTGACACTGCGGAAAAGTTTCAGAAATATTGTATTCAAGAAATGAAAAAAGACGGCATGAATGGAATCCTGGCATGGATATTAACCCGTGGAATCCCAAAATTAGAGCGGTGGCAAAAAAAATAAATTAGGGCGGCGCGCCAGTTTTCAACTGGCACGAAATTCGGCGGCGGCGGAACCCTTCGACTTCGCTCAGGACAAGAAGCGAGGGCGGGCAAAAATTCCTTCCCCCCAACCCCCTTCCTTTTTGCTCGCCCGAGCGCAATCCGCCAGTTGGCGGATCAAAATTCTGCGTTCGGATTTTCGCGGAAAAAAGTTCGGATTTCGTTCAGGGTGTGGAGCGCTAACGTACAGAAACAACCACTAAATTACATAAATGGACATGAGTTTGAAACTTTACCTCCTTGATAGATGTAAGGAAAGACTCGTTAAATCCTAACAACTTAGGTACAGATGTTAGGATTCACGAAAATTGCCAGAAGAGTTATACTTGTCTTGATTCATATGATCAAAAAACTACCAGATAATCAAATAGCTTTTTACCAAACTCCTGATGGATCGGTGAATATTGAAGTACTCTTTGCAGAAAAGAATATTTGGCTTACCCAGAAAAAGATGGCTGAGCTTTTTGATTGCTCGATAGATAACGTTTCGCTTCATTTAAAGAATATTTATCAAGAAAATGAGGTTGACCAAGAGTCAACTATCGAGGAATTCTCGGTAGTTCAAAAAGAGGGAGAAAGAGAAGTCTCCCGAAAGGTTACTTTTTATAGTCTTGAGGCGATAATCGCTGTTGGCTATCGTGTCAGTTCTGATCGAGGCGCGCAATTTCGCCAGTGGGCGACTGGAATTTTAAAAAATTATATCCACAAAGGTTATGTTCTAGACACTAATAGGATGAAGTATGGTTCCCGATTTAGTGCGAAATATTTTGACGAGCTCTACGAAGAAATTAAAGACATTCGCACCAGTGAGCGAATGATCTATCAAAAAATCACTGATATTTATGCCACAGCAGTTGACTACTCGCCTCAAGCCTATGAGAGTAAACAATTTTTTGCGACCGTTCAAAATAAACTGCATTTTGCCATTACTGGTAAAATGCAGCAGAAATAATTGTGGGTCGTGTCAGCAATAAAAAAGAAAAAATGGGGCTGACTTCTTGGCGACGATCACCAGAAGGCAAAATTATGCCCAGTGACGTGGTGATTGCCAAAAACTATCTTGATAAAAAAGAATTGGCCCATCTCAATAGCATCGGAAACATGTATTTGGATTACGCTGAGTTGCAGGCTGCGCGAGGCCGAGCCATGACCATGAAGGATTGGGTGGGGAAACTCAATGCTTTCCTGAAGTTTAGCGAATACGAGATTCTGACCAATGCTGGAAAAATTAGTCATGAAGTGGCTGAAACATTGGCATTAAAGGAATACGAAGTTTTTAAAAAAGAGCAGGACAACCATTACATCTCTGATTTTGACAAAGTCGTTAAAAAATTAATACAAAGCAAAAGGAAGCAATAATTTATGAAGGCTTTCGTTCCTTTTTATACATATTTTCCAGAGATAGTCGACAAAGAGACAAAAGTGGTTCAAATTCTGCGGTCAGGAATAAATACTCCTCCAGTTGGAGAATACGCTATCGTTGAAAGCTTTTGTGATGATAGGAAATGTGATTGTCGTAAGGCAATGCTCAATGTTATTGCCATTAACCAACCAGGAAAAATTTTGGCGACAATTGGTTTTGGTTGGGAGTCAATCAGTTTTTATGCCGCTTGGGCAGGGGGTGATCAAGAATTGGCTAAGCAGATGGTTGGTACTTATTTAGAGCCATTATGTATTCAATCAAAGTATTCAGAATATTTTTGTAACATTATTGCAGATATGGTTAAAGATGAATCATTTAAATCCAGGATACTTCGTCATTATCAGCTTTTTCGTAGTATAAAACCCTCAAAACAAAACCAATATGAATAAGCCTGACTTTACCCTCGATAAAATCAAGTTTGCTACGGATAGACCAACATTTGAAAAGGCCGTTGCTTTGTATGAAAGCGGCAAGGTTACCCAAGTTGAAGAAGGCATTCGATCATATGCTGCGATCGTGGTTGGCACCGAGCCTTATAGAGTTTCCGTAGAAGCGCGAAACTTTCACTACTCTTCTTGTTCTTGTTATCTGGGTAAAAACGACACATATTGCAAACACATGTTGGCCTTGGCAATTTATGTGGTTCAGGACGGAAAGCCATTAACCGACAATGACAAAAAACTGATTCAAAATCCAGTTTGCAGCGGGAAGTTGGGAACTTTATCAGACAGTGAGCTATCAGCTGCAAAACAGACAATTACTGCCACACTGCGTTACATCAAGGCCTATATTGGTCCGTCACGAACTTGGTTTGCTTATCAAAATTCTCTTTCCGAAGGCTGCAATCGACTATCTGCTATTATTTCCGATTTGCCGGTAAGTACTCAAACTGCTGATTTATTGGTTGACTTGCTCTTAAGATTGGACAAGAAGTTGTGTACTGGCGGAGTTGATGACTCAGATGGCGAAGTGGGTGGATTTATTGAGGAAGTGGTAAGTGAATTGCAGGAATTTGCCAAGCTGGATCCAGGCTGTATCAATGCTTTCGATAAATTAAAAAACAGGGAAACCTGTTTTGGCTGGGAAAAACCACTATTGAAAACTTTTAATCGCTCATTTTAAGTTTGTAAGAAATGGTTATCTCCCTGAGGGTATATTCTGGATATTCCAGGTAATTTATCCAGTCGATTGTTCGAAAGTCCTCCCATTTCTCTAGCCAGTTGGCACTTAATATACCTGAATCAACAAACTAAGCACAGGTGCTTTGTGAAGCTCCGGTCTTTAGGCCGGTGAGCTCCACTTTACATTTGCGGATTTTCAAATTGTATATTTTGAAGCATAGTTTCACAAATTTTGTATTCTTCATTTATCCAATTATGAACGCAATTTAAAATATAAACTTGATTGTTGTATTCAAAATAATAATTGGTTTGATAACGGTCTAAAGTAGCTTCATCCATTTTTGGAGGATCTGATTTAGCTGCCATGAGATTATTTACAATTTCAAAGGTTCTTGATAAATATTCTGCATTACCAGTATTATCCCAATTATTTTTAATAGTTAATTGAATTGTGGCGGTATTTGGACCATCACCCTGCCAAAAACGAATAAGGTACGATTCATTTTCAGAATATTCTTCTAAACTAGATTGATAATTTGATGGAGAATATATTGAAACTTATATATGCAAAGTAAACAGTTGTACTAGCTAAAACCAAGACTAAGAGTATAAGAAATAAAATTAATCTCCTATTGCTTTTTGATTGAGATGTTTCTATCGGTTGTTGTGGGTTAAATTGAGAGCCTGCTTTGTTGGTTAGTTGAGAGTTGGTAGTTGTGTTTTCATTGACAGTGAAACTTTTTCATAATGCAATGAGTCAACACAACCCTATAGACAAAACTTGTTATTTTTTGGAATATTGTCTATACTAGAATCACTATGTTTATCAAGCGAGAACAATATTTGGCAAAACTGCGCCAACTAAAAGACAAAAACCTGATTAAAGTTATTACTGGCATACGTCGGAGCGGGAAATCGACTATTTTTGAGCTTTTTCAAAATGAATTGCGTAACTCGGGTATCAGCCAGGACCGCATCCAATCTCTCAACTTTGAAAGTGTAGAGCTTGCAAGCGAGAGCTGTCAATCTATTTATGCCAAGATAACCTCTTCATTGGTGGCAGATCAGACCAACTATATCTTTCTGGACGAAATACAGATGCTGCCAGAGTTTGAACGGTTGATTGATGGGTTGTTCATCCTGAAAAATGTCGACTTGTATGTTACTGGCAGCAACGCATATTTGTTATCTGGTGAGCCAGCAACGCTACTGACTGGACGCTATTTTCCAATCCATGTCTTACCACTATCGTTTGCCGAGTATAGTGAATTTTTTGCAGGGAACGACAATGCCAAGCTTTTTGCGAGGTACCTGTCGTCTACGACTTTCCCAGAAGCCTTAAACTTGTCTGCAGACGCACCAGAACTGGTAAGCGAGTATGTTGAAACCGTTTATCAAAATATCGTGAGTAAAGATATATTTGTTCGCTATGATGTCCGCGACGACGCCAATTTTGAGCGAGTATTTCGGTTTATACTTGGAAACATTGGTAGCTTTGTTTCTACCAAAAGCATTGCCGATGCACTTAATGTGGGCAAGAAAGCAACAGAAACAACCACCTCACACAATACTGTTGCTCGTTATCTAGGTTATTTTGTAGAAAGTTATCTGTTGTATAAAGCCGATCGCTACGATATTAAAGGTAAAGAATTACTCAAGACCCAGGATAAATACTATGTAGTAGATTTAGGGTTGCGCTTGGCTCTGCTGGGTGAACAAAAAGATGTAGATCTGGGTCACAAGTTGGAAAATATTGTTTATTTGGAGTTAGTGAGACGATACGGTACGAGTATTTATGTTGGCAAGCATAAAGATCAAGAGGTGGATTTTGTAGTCAATTTACAAGAAGGTGGTAGGCTCTACTTTCAGGTGGCATGGACTGTTCACGATAGCCAAACTCTGAAGCGCGAACTAAAACCTTTGGAGAGCATCAAAGATAATTATCAAAAATTTGTTATTACGACTGATCCAGATAATAGTCTTTATGAGGGTATTCAAAAATTGAATGTTGTTGATTGGTTGTTGAGCTCCAAGTGATCTTTATGGATATTAACAAAACCTATAAGGATACACCCCTTGCCAAAAAGTATGTTTTCTTATCGCTAGGCAATCACTCCATTATGTCTGAGGATGGGTTTTCTATAGCAAATTACGGAACTATTCAAGATGATCCGGACAGACATTTGATACAACAATTGTCTCAGGACATGCATTTTTTAACACCATTTTTAAGCATTGTTCTGGATGAGTTAAAGAAGTTATTCAGTATAGAAGACGTTTATTCCGCATTGTCTAAATCTCCAACTTTTAAGGAAAATGACAAGGGATATATCCTTAAGGTTTTAGCTGAATTCTGGAGTAAAGATTATTTATCGAGTGGCTGTTTGATGATTCCACTGATAGAAGACGCTATAAGAAATCTGTTTAGAGTGACGAACTCGCCATTTATCCACAAAAATGCGGATGGTGGATATGACGTTGACTCGCTAGATAAAATGCTTGGAACAAGCGTGGTTAAAACTATGTATGGGGCGCTTGACGAACATATTGAGTACTATTTTCGTGTGTTGTTGACCGAAAGAATCGGTTGGAATTTGAGAAACAATTATGCTCATGGTATTAACAAAAACGCCTTCTCTGAAGAGGGGGTTACAAATAAGTTACTACACGTTTTATTTTGCTTATCTTTGATAAGAAAGAAAAGGAAAAAAGACCCTGCTTCACCTTAACGCGGTCTGCAAATAGATTAACGATGAAAATCAAGCCAATTTTTACTACTACTGTTGCGAAAGATGTTTACAACAAGGATGGTAGTTTTTGGTTGCCTAAGGGTTCTGGGATGGCCTACTCATCAAGTTTTAGCACAAAAAAGTTCGGTGATTTCTCAATTATTGCGCCAAATCCTGTACACCTATTTATTGCAAATGTTGACTATCTGATTAATGAGATTATAAAAGTATCTATCGATATCAATAAGAATAATGAAATAGTCGTTTTTTCAAAATTAGTCGACGGAGTTACGGAATACACAACCGATGATCTTTTAAGGTTGGATCCTGAAGCAAAGAAAATACGCAAATTAGAGGAAGAAAAGTTGTATAAGTATCTATTTTTGGTGGTGAGCTGTTTAGTTTCTATGATTGCTACTGTAGAAGCATTTGTAAACCAGGAATTGCCAAAAGATCATTCTTTGACTAAGACTGACAAAAACGGTAAGAAAAAATCATTTACAAAGGAGGAGATTGAAGTTCGAATACGTCTAGAAGAAAAAATCCAGGAGCTTGCAAATGTGTTGGCGAAAAAAGGATACAAACAGCAGTTATTTTGGAATAATTTTAAGGCAGTAAAAAAACTAAGGGATAAGATCGTTCACTTAAAAACTCACGGATCGGATATGGTGAACAGAAATGATAAGCTGTTTGGTGAGTTATTTGATCTTGATCTTGTTAAATCTAGAGAAGCAATTGTTTCTTTACTAAACTACTTTATCCCTATGTATATTGAAGACTAAAATTGTAGAAATCTATTCACCTCCTTCACCGTCCACTCCGGATATTCCAGCTCCCCGACCCAATCAATTCGTCCGAATTCATACCATTTCTCGAAGAGATCAACAGAAATCACCAAAAAGTTATAATTAGTGACAATACCAATAAACAATTATTGCAATGTTTGCTTGAGCTCTATAAGTTCCTGATCGATTGTTTCAGTTGCAACCCAGGGTTTCATGCTTTTAGGAACATGAAGAAAGGTGTACTGAGCGTTTAATTTGCCTTGATGTATCAGTTGCATTATTTTCCAACTCGTTAAGTTGCAATGGGAATTTCCCATAGCTTTTGCCATTTTCATCTGTGAGTTTTCAGAGAGAAATGAGTTAATTTTAATTTTTTGTTTTTCGTTATCGTTAACATAATCGTTACGGAATTGATTGGTGCAAATTGTCTCGATGCGAATTTGGTTTTGATCCACACCAGAGTATGTCCCTAAGCCTAAAACATATGGTGGTTGATCGTGGAGTAGCATTTCCAAGTAATGCTCAACATTATTGGGATAAACCGAGTAGCAGCAATCAATTTGTTTCAGCCGATACAGTATGCGACCTGTACTGCCACTTAGAGCAAAGCCATAAATCTGGTTAAAAAAGAAGCTTTCGGACATGATAAAAGCTAAACACCCATCGCTTTTTTAAGTCTTTGCAGTTCTGTAGTGGGGTTCCTAAATACTACATCTTCGGGCTCGAATGATTCTAAATCCAATTCACTAAAATCATCTACTTCAACCCAGTCTGCTGTTTCTTGATGATCTGGGTGTTTTTTATTCTTTAAAATTTCTATTTTATGTTCATAGCCGCCAGTGCCGCCGGAATCTTCCCATGGACATGCTCGTTTGCCAGCAACTACTTGTGGAAAGACTTCTTGAGAACTAAATGGTAAGACTTTTTCTAAAATAATTTTGTGCTCCCAATTGTCGCCAAAATCGTAAACATAAGTCAACTTAGGTTGATCTTCAGATAAAAACTCTTCTAACTTAGTTGTGGCTTCATCAAGTGATTCTTCACCTTCACCCCAATCGTCTTCTGGGTTGGGAATGGCAATATGGGTTGCATTCCTATCCCATGCAGAACCAACAAAAAATTGGTGTAAATGAGAGTCTTGCCACCCAAAACTATCCTGAATCGCAATATGTAATTCCCAAAAGGTGGCATTTGAGGGGATAAGTAAGCGTCTCCAAACTGGAGGTTTAATATCTTGTAAAACAACTTTAATCTGGTAGATTTGAGGATTTTTCGTCATAAAATGAGTATACCATCAAGTGAATAGATTTCCCTATGGTTGAAAACTATCCTCAAATTGTTTTCATTGACAGTGAAAACAATTTATATTATAGTAGATGGAGTATGAATGATCAAACCCGCCTGTCGGACGGACAGGTCCAGACAAAAATCACCAAAAACCTTTTGGCTTCTGCCTTAAAAGAGCAGCACAAGGCTTTTGTGGCTCGTGATCTAGGCGTGGAAAGAGAGATTTTAGAAGATCTAAAAGATACCATTTCTGCTCCACAGGTGACAGTTATCACGGGTTTGCGCCGAGTTGGCAAATCAACTTTACTTGCCCAAGTAGCCAAGAAGTATCTA
>Ga0172375_10005396_pt1 | contig 18485 bp, 15 predicted proteins | sample LakKiv1m_FD_114537 | JGI IMG/M metagenome (GOLD analysis project Ga0172375, IMG submission 114537) | Freshwater microbial communities from Kabuno Bay, South-Kivu, Congo - kab_092012_11.1m | ecosystem: Environmental > Aquatic > Freshwater > Lake | place: Democratic Republic of the Congo...
ATAGGTAGGAGGTTTGTATTGGCGATGGTTGGTGTGGGGGTGGGGGGGGGGGGGGGGGGTGGGGGGGGGGGGGGGGGGGGGGGGGGGAAGGAATCCAGTGATACGCGCATTAACTGGGGCTTCTTTCAAACCTTGAAAGGCTAAAAATGGTCTTTCATATCATTGTGCAGGGCAATAAAGTGGACCTGATTTGCTATAATTGGAAAAATTGCTTTGAAACACGGCATGAGGGGTTGGGGACGACCTATGAGCGCTTTATTCTGCACGAGTATTTCAGGAGGATAAGGGATCAGTATGGCGTGAAGACCGTGCTTGAAGCGCCCCTTTTCGGGATGACAGGCATTTCGGGCATCAACAGCGTGTGGTGGGCTATTCAAGGGGCGCGGGTGACCCTGGTCGATAACAGCCGGGAGAGGTTGGCCGCTATCGAAAAAATCTGGGATGAGCTTTCGTTGGAGGCCCGCTTTCTTTACGACACAGGGACATATGCCTCTCTGCCGTTTGAGGACCAGGAATTCGACATGAGCTGGAACTTTGCTGCGCTGAATCCAGATCTCAGAGTTGAAGGCCTGCTGCGGGAACTGACCCGCGTGACCCAGAAAGTGATATTTATATGTGTTCCCAACCGGATCCATCTTTTCGGCCTGATCCGGAAAGGGATTCTAAAAATTTCACTGTTAGAACAAAACAGGATAGTATCGGGAGTCGTCGAAAAAATCATGAAACAATCGGGCTGGCGGGTAACGGAAAAAGGCCTTTTTGATGTGCCCCCCTGGCCCGATATCGCCATGTCCAAAGAGGACTTCTATCGGAAAATCGGTCTGGCACGGTACGCCAACCGGTTGAAAAAAGGGAGCACGCAGGAAAACCGGATCTGTATTCTCGATTATTACAGCGGGAGAAATCGGGAGATGAAACGGGAGATGCGCAGATATGCTTTCCTGGAGAATTGCCCCAGCCCGCTCAAAAATATCTGGGCCCATCATAGCTACCAAATCTTCACGCCACTGAACCGGTGCAATGATATCTGTCATCATCCCATCTTTTAATTCAGAACATACCATTTCAAGGTGCCTGGATTCTCTTGAGCGGCAAACCTATGCAGGAAATTTTGAAATTATTATGGTGGACAGCTCGTATGACAAAACACCTGAAATCGTTGCCTCTAAATATCCTGCCGTCAAAGTGATTCACCTTGACAAAAGGGCCGATCCCGGAATGGCCCGGAACATCGGCATCGGCAAAGCAAGAGGAGATCTGATCGCATTCATAGATGCCGATTGCGTCGCTGTCCCCGACTGGCTGGAGCGAATGGCGGCGGCCCATGAATCATCCTATGATATTGTTGGCGGCATTGTGAGAAACAGCCCTGAGAGCAACAACCTGGTGGGATGCGCCGGCTATATGGCGGAATTCAGGGATTTTTTGCCGGGGACGGGCAAACAGGAAGTAGGCCATGTTCCGACCTGTAACATATCGTATAAAAAGCGTATTTATAAGGAATTCGGTATGTTCCAGGGGACATACTACCCTCAGGAAGACCTGATCTTCAATTATGGCCTGTGGAAGCGGGGGAAGAAAATCCTCCTGGATCCAACAATCCAGGTTTGGCATCGTCACCGGTCCGGACTGTGGGACTTCCTGTATCATCAGTACAGGATAGGAAAGGCCACTTCGAGGGTTCTGCGAACAATCCCATTGGAAGGGGCATTCATTGCACGGCGCCCTATTCTGTCTATTTGTCTCATGCCATTTGTAACTCTTGTCAAATTCGTGAGGACCCTCCGTGTCTTCTTGCAATATCAACCGGGAACTATCACAGAGCGACCGCTGGTCGTGGTCGTATTCGCTCTGGGGCTGGTGTGCTGGGCTATCGGCTTCGTGGAAAGCGCCTATCCTAAAAAGGCAAAATAATTGGGGACAAAATAATTATGAGAGAACCTTTGCGTGCGCCTTTGTGTGAGTTATATTTGTCTTTGATGATGTCGCTGCAGACGATACAGAAATATGAAGATGTCTTGCCTTGCGTAACGGTTGCTGTCTGCACACGGGACCGTATCCAGAATTTGAGAGGTTGTCTAAACGCTATCGAACACTTAACCTATCCTCGCCTTGATATCCTATTGATCGATAATGCACCGCGGACGGATGCGGCAGAGAGGCTGGTGAAGAATGGGTTCCCAGCGGTGCGGTATATGGTTGAACCGCGCCCCGGACTTGACTGGGCACGGAACCGGGCCATCATGGAGGCGCGGGGGGACATCATCGCATTTACCGACGATGATGTAGTGGTTGATGGGGGTTGGATTCAGGCCCTTGTAAGGGTGTTTGCAGACGACCCTGATGTCATGGCGGTGACCGGTCTGGTGGTGCCCTACGAACTAGAGACCGAGGGCCAGATCCTGTTTGAGACATACGGCGGCTTTGGGAAGGGGTTTGATCGAAGAAAATACTCTCCTCGCGATGGAGCAAACCGCCGCACGTGGTCTCACCTGGCGGCTGGTGATCTCGGGACCGGGGCTAACATGGCCTTCCGCAGGTCTGTTTTCCACAAAATCGGCGGATTCGATCCGGCCTTGGATGCTGGGACGGCAACCGGCGGCGGCGGGGACCTTGAGATCTTTTTCAGGGTAATTCACGAAGGATGCACGCTTGTCTATGAACCCAACGCGATTGTCAGACACATCCACCGCCGGGAATACGACGAATTGAAAACCCAAATCAGGAACTGGGGAACAGCCTTTATTGCCTATCTGGTCAGGAGCGCCATGACATACCCGGATGCGAGATTCATGATCTCGTGTTTTACAATTCGGTGGCTTATCGGCAGGCATCTGATCCGGCCCTTGAAACATGTACGAGGTCACGAGCGCATACCTCTTGATCTGATGCTGGCGGAATTAGCCGGTTCCCTTACCGGTCTCTTTGCTTATCAAAGGGCGCGTCGTGTGGCGAAGAGGATCGAAGCAGATTTCGGCCCCATACGTTGATACATTCAACAGCCGGTGATTACGGTGAAAAAGCAGATAAATGCTCAGGACCAAGGCTTTGTCGCCCCCGCGGATGAAAATATCCCTGTGTGAGTGTCCCGCCCTGCGGGATTGCCACGATCGAGGCTGGAAAGCCTCTCGCACAGCATATTCAGAGACTTCATCTATTCGTGTCATTCGTGTGATTCGTGGTTGAAGGCGTATTTTCATGGTAAATAGAGACTTCAAAACGCTGAAGCAGCTCCTCTCTCTTTTTCGATTACACCCTTGGGCCATGCCAAGCATCATCGCACTGGGGATCCTCTCGTCTTTGACCGAGGGCTTCGGGATTAGTCTCTTTATCCCATTTCTGCACGGATTAGAGCAACCGGCCTTTCATCCGGATACAGGGAACTGGCTCGCTGACGCACTCGCCAGCTTATTCACCCATATTCCCCCTGACCTTCGCCTCATGGTCATCGCCGCATGCATCTTCGGTTCCATATTATTCAAGGCGCTCCTTTCCTTCAGCGCCAGCGCCCTCTTCGGCTGGCTCGATATGCGCATTACCCATGGTCTGCGATCCAGCATATTTGAAAAGCTCTTGAAAGTCGAATACCGATTTATCGAGCAAAGCCCATCGGGCAAGCTGTTCAACACCCTTTCCACGGAAACCTGGCGGACCAGCGACGCCCTTTCAACATTGGTGGATCTGATTGTCTCGGTATGCATGATCGGGGTCTATACGACGCTTCTGCTCCTCATTTCCTGGAAACTGACGCTCTTGGTCCTGGCGTTCATGATCATGGTTTCCATGGTTATTCGAGCGCTGACTCTCCACGTGAAAGATCTCAGCACAGACCTTACGAATGCAAACGCCCTGTTTTCAAAACGAATGGTCCAGGCCATCGACGGAATGAAGGTCGTTCGCGCCTTTGGAAGGGAGGCCTATGAGCAGAGCCGATTTGACATGGTTTCAGAACGCATCAGCAGACTGGTCATGAAACTTATCGTCGCCGCAGGCCTTGTGAACCCTGTCTATGAAATCCTGGCTGGAGGACTTCTGCTGTATGTCCTCTTTACCGCTCTCCAGACCCCTTCAGGATTGACGCCCCTCCTGGTATTCATCTTTGTCCTCTACAGACTTCAACCCAAGATCAAGGAACTCGATGAACAGCGCGTCAAGCTGACTTCATTGTCCGCTTCTGTTGAGGATGTCATGTCCCTCCTGGACCATACGGCCCGTTTTTGTCCAGGTTCCGGGAAGGTCTCCATCTCGCGGCTGAAAAAGGGAATCCGCTTTGACCGCGTCTGTTTCCATTACAGCGCTTCTGAAAGGCCCGCTCTCAAGGATGTATCCATCTTTATCGCGCAAGGCAAGACCACGGCCCTTGTCGGCCCATCAGGAGGGGGAAAATCCACCCTCATCAAGCTCATCCTAAGGCTGTATTATCCCACAGGGGGCGATATCTTCGCCGATGATCAACCTCTCCAGGAACTGGACCTCGTCCTCTGGCGAAATCGCATCGCCCTGGTCAGCCAGGATGTCTATCTCTTCGATGCAACCGTGAAGGAGAATATTGCCTATGGACGCCTCGATGCGACCGCAGAGGAGATCGTGGAAGCAGCCCGGCAGTCCGACGCTCATGGGTTTATCTCACAACTTCCTGATGGGTACGATACAGAATTGGGCGAACGGGGGGTCCGCCTCTCCGGCGGGCAGCAACAGCGCATCTCCATGGCACGTGCCTTTCTCCGCAAGCCGGAGATCCTTATCCTGGACGAACCCACCAGTGTCCTGGACACCCTATCCGAGCGCCTGATTCAGGACGCCCTGGATAAGCTGCGTGAAGACTGCACGGTTATTGTCATCGCCCACCGGCTCTCCACCATCAAACAGGCCGATCATATTATCGTCCTGGAAGAAGGCCGTGTCTGTGAGCAGGGAGATCTCCACCAGCTCCTGGCACGCCGCGGTCTCTTTGCCAGACTCTATGAATTGCAGTTCCCCAAGGATATGGCATGATACGTTCAAAGAGACCTGGCAGAAGATACGCCCTGTTTGATATTGAAGCGACGCAGCCCCTTCCTGAGATACGCCTGCCCAGTCATATGGCAGGCATTGCCGTCCTTGTCCGGCGTAACGGAAGGCCGGTTCAATTTTGGATGGAGGCCTTGCCAAAAAGCGCTGCATTCACCACCCAAGAATTGGAGCGTAAGATCTGTGAGAAGAGCGGCCACAGGCTGCTCAAGGCGTGTATTCGGGATGAACTGACGCCCCGTATTAAGGTCAATCAACTCCCTTCTATTACCGTGGCCGTCTGTACGAGAGACCGCACCGAACTCTTGTCCCGATGCCTGAGGTCTTTGCTCACCATGGAACCCTCTGCCTTCGGCGCCCCCGTCTCACTGGAAATACGGGTCATTGACAACGCGCCTACCACCGGAAAAACAAGAGATCTGGCGTGCTCCCTCACCGGCGTACGCTATGCTGTCGAACCCAGACCCGGCCTTGATTTTGCGCGTAACCGGGCGCTCAGAGAGGCACAGGGAGACCTCGTGGCATATATCGATGACGATGTGGTCGTCGATCCGGGCTGGCTCACAGGGCTCATGGAGGCATGGATTGAGCACCCAGATGCAGCGGCCTTCACCGGCCAAGTGCTCCCGTATGAATTGGCTACAAACGCCCAGATCATATTTGAAGAGAGAGGCGGCTTTCGAAGAGGGTTTGACACCGTAAGGTACGGCCAGACATTGGATGGCCATCCCGCCTATCCATGCAGCGCCGGCATCTTCGGAACAGGGGCCAATATGGCCTTTCAGAGACGCATCCTGAAACGTCTGAACGGTTTCGATGAGGCCCTTGACACTGGACCGCCCCTTCCTGCGGCCGGGGATCATGATATCTTTTACCGGCTGATCAGAGCGGGGCATTCCATTGTCTATAAACCTGAATTCCTCGTTTTTCATGAACATCGCAGGGAGCTCGAATCGCTGACTCGACAGTATTGGAACTGGGGATTGGGGGTCATGGTCTCTGTACACAAATGGGGGAAAATCGATCCCTCCCAAGGTTCTAAGCTGCGATATCTGAAACGCGCCTGGTTCAGTGCGCATCTTCGTGAATTGATCTCAAGCCTTCTTGGGCAGGCACCCGTCCCTTTTTATATGGTCGTTGGGGAGATGGCAGGGGCTATTGTCGGACTCATGGGGGGATACTCGCGATCCGTCAAACGTATTGAGCGGATCCGAAAAAAGGTTGCATACCTCCCAAAGTCTGGTGAAAAATTGGAGACTCGACAAGCAGATACGCGGGATCTTGGCCGAAAAAAAGCAAACTCAACAAACTCAACGAACTCAACGAACCCAACGAACCCGTTTCACATGGCCCGTTTTAGGCCCTGGAAAATCCTTCATCTTGATTTGAGCCATGAGGTCCCGGCACTTGCTTCAGGGTCGGGTCTCGGGGGGATCTTTGTGGTCTTCTGGCGGCACGGCATCCCCCTGGGACATTGTTGGATTCCGGCAAAACAACTCCCCATGTATGCGGCCGAGCTGGGAGAGCATGCACTGACCGTCATTACCCCTACTGTGGGAAGACATCTACTGGGCAGCTCTCTTGAGGCATCATCGTCAAACAGGTCTCCAGAAGCGTATCATACGGATCTCAAGACCATTTCAGGACTGGACCGGCCGTTGCGTCGGCTTCAGGAACGTTTGTCGGCGCCTCCGGCCAGTATAAAAGATCCATCCGTTTCTGTGGTGGTGTGCACCAGAGATCGTCCGGAGCGGTTGAGAAGGTGCCTCTCCTCTCTAACGCGTCTGTGTCGAAAAGCCCACGAAATACTGGTGGTGGATAACGCCCCCCGGTCGGATGCAACACAGCGAGTCGTTGCGGAATTCCCTGACGTACGATATTTTCGTGAACCAAGGGGCGGTCTGGATGCAGCGAGAAACAGCGGCATATGTCATACCAGCGGCGAGATGGTTGCCTTCACGGATGATGATGCCGTTGTTCATCCGGACTGGATTGTGAGAATCCAACAGGGATTCGAAGACCCGAAGGTCATGGCGGTCACCGGTCTGGTTCTTCCGGCAGAGCTGGAAACCGAGGCCCAGTATCTGTTCGAGACCCAGTGGGGATTTGGAAGGGGATATCTCAGCAGGTCTTTCGGCAAGCAGTTTTTGCAAAGGGCGCGGTCCCGGGGCGCCTCGGTCTGGGAGATCGGCGCCGGCGCCAACATGGCCTTTCGGCGGAAGGTGTTTGATAAGGTGGGATTATTTGATGAACGGTTGGATGTGGGCGCGGCCGGGTGTAGCGGCGACTCGGAGATGTGGCATCGAATCCTTGCGCAGGGATGGACGTGTCGCTATGAACCCACTGCGATCGTGTACCACTATCACCGCAGGGATATGGAGGCGTTGCATCATCAGATCTACAATTACATGCGAGGACACGTCACCGCCCTCCTGATTCAGTTTGAACGACATCACCATTGGGGGAATCTGCGCCGATTAGTTGTCAGCTTACCCTGGTACTATGCTGGATTGACCCTCAAGGGAGCGCTCAATGGATTTTCCGGCAGGAAGCGCACCCTGCTGGTTGAGATCCTTGGCTGTCTGTCAGGACTCCGTTTCTATCTTTCCAACAGATGCACGGGAGATTCAAATGCCGGAGAAACAGACCCATGCCCAGCCGGGAAAGGTTTTTAATCAACAATGCAGTACATCGCTGAATCTGGGCACATTGAAGGCCTGGAATTTCTACCCGAAGAAGCATTCCTACTGGGACTTCTCCGTAGCGCTTTTGGCCGAGGCAATAAGGGGGATTCCATTGCATTGTCTGCTGGCTCAATCATTAAGTGGCACAAGGTCTTGGAAACGGCCTTGAACTGGAACGTCGCACCCATGCTGCACCCGCTCATCAAGGACGGCCCGGGTCTCCTGAATGTATCAGACATCCCTGTTGATGTTTTCAAGAGCATGGAAGCGGCCTACATAAAGACATATGTGGTGAATCAGACCAATTTCTCGGCATTAGACGATATTGTCAAAGGCCTGACAGATGCTGGGGTCCAGGTGCTCCTCCTCAAAGGCGTGCACCTCGCCCAGTTCGTATATCAGGATATTGGTCTCAGGTGGATGGCGGACATCGATATCCTGATTCGGAGAGATGATTTGGAACGGGCAAGCGGGGTATTGTTTGACATGGGCTATCAATACCCACATGTCGCACCAGCAGTATGGGACGATTTCGGGAAGAGGCAGGAGGTTAGTGACAAGGCGGCTGTCATTGACTGGTACAAAAGCGATCATATGCATCTGAACTACTTTAATCCGAGAGGCATACGAAATCTGGAACTGCACTGGGGAATCGCAAGGAGCGCCAGCCCGTTTGCCATCGACATGGAAGGATTATGGGAAAGGGCATGGAGAGAAAATCTGAACGGCACAACAGTTCGAGTATTGTCCCCGGAAGATCTCCTCCTCCATCTGAGCCTCCATGACACCTATTATCATCACCTGAAATTGTTCGGTCTGAGGCCATGCTGTGATGTGGCGGTCGTCGTCAGGCGTTTTTCCAGGGAGATTGACTGGGGGAGGCTTCAAGATCGGGCGCGTGAGTGGGGAACGGAGAGATTCCTCTATCTGATGCTGCGTCTCTCCCGAGAGCTTCTCGGAACGGATATCCCTGACGCCCTCTTAGAGTCCAAGGGGGATAACCGGTGCAAGGACCAAACATTTCTACAGGCCGCGAGGCGTCTCTTAGGCAAGGAAATCGATAAACCGGCCTACAGAGGCACGAAGTACCCAAGCGAAATCCATATGTTCCATCCTGATGAAGGTCTCTTCCAAAAAATCGGCTTCTTCCTGAAGCGGATACCCATCTCCCGTGAGGAACTTGCGTCTCGCTACGCCCTCCCCATTTCTTCCAGGCGTATCTGGATCTATTGCCTCCTCCGCCTTGCTTCCCTCATCTTCAGCTATGCAAGGGTTTACGTTCCCTATTTCTGGTTTCACCTGAACAGGCGAAACCACCGATCCGACTGTACCCTCGACCTGTGGCTGAAATCCCCCACTCAGAAAAATAGATAAATGGTTAGCTCCGCGGCATCTGGCCGGGAAATTTCCGTAGGTCTGCCCGTCGGATTTTTCCGGTTGTGGTCTTGGGAAGCGCTGAGCAAAATGCGATTTCACGTGGGTATTCGTGCTTTCCCAGCTTCTGTTTTACAAATTCCTGCAGCTCGTTCTTAAGGTTTTCGCCGGGAGTATAACCTTCACTGAGGACCACGAACGCCATGGCGATTTCTCCGCGCAAATCATCCGGAATTCCAATTACCCCTACCTCTACGACAGCGGGATGTTTCATCAAGGTATCCTCTATCCCTGATGGCCCTATTCGGTACCCTGAGAGGTTCAGGATGTCATCTCTCCTGCCTATAAAGGTAAAATAACCCTCCCTATCCTTAAGACCCAAATCGCCGCTGAGCATCCAATTATTTTTGAACTTGGCCTTTGTTTCCTGTGGGCTTTTCCAATATTGCTTGAAGACATTTGGGTTCCCGTCAAAAGCTCTGACCGCAATTTCGCCGACTTCTCCAGGAGACAATATATTGCCCTTGTCGTCTAAAGTTTCGACATCTAATCCAGGCGGAGCCTTTCCAATATTGTGTTTGTATCCAAAGCATTTTTGGCAATTCATTGTTGTAAACGTGCACTCAGTTTGACCATAGGTTTCGTGAATCACCACCTGGGAACCAAATGCCTCTTTCACCCATTCGGGCAGGACATTGCCCAAAGCCTCTCCACCGCTTACCAATACTCGAACTGAGCTCAAATCGAATCTTTGTCCGACGTGTTCTAACTGTCTTATCATTCGAAGCGCAGTGGGAGGCATATAGACAATACTCAACCTGTATGACTCAATAAGCCTTAAAGCCCTCTCCGGATCAAATTTGCCTCCCCATGCGTAGGTTAAAACCGGTGTTCCGTAGAAAAGGGCTGGAAAAGCCAAATCAAACAGAGGGGCAATCCAGGCAAAATCAGCCGGACTCCAGCATATATCCCCTGGCCTTATTTCTGCATTCATGAGTGCGCCATAATGGCCGGACACATGGAAGATAAAGGAATGCCTGTGGACCACTCCCTTGGGATCGCCGGTTGTACCACCTGTATATGCAATCAGCATATTATCATCTGAGTTCAACAAAACAGGTATAAAGTGCGAGGACATCTCACGAATGGCGCTCCAGAATTCAACCTCATCATCCTGCAATTCAATCTCACCAACGACCACGATTTCCTTCAAGCCCTTCAACTCATGCTTAAGTTTCCGAAGATCCTCTATAAGGCCATCTTCTATGACGGCCATTTTTGCGTCACTATGTTCAAGCCTAAACCTTAAGCTGTCTTGACCAAACAGGATAGTGAGCGGAACCGAGACCCCTCCAAGCTTCCATATGGCGATATGGGAAATAATATTCTCGGGCCTCTGTGCGAGACAAACAGCCACGCGGTCTCCTTGACTTAGACCCCTGCTTCTCAGGAAATTGGCTAACTTGTTGGTGCTCTTCTCCAGCTCCCGGAAGGTCATTTTCCCTTTTTTTCCCCTGTGATCTTCGTAGAAAATTGCCACCTTGGAGCTATCCCTTGAATGAGCTTCGCAAACATAGTACGCCGCGTTCATTTTTTCAGGAATTTCCCATTTAAACTGGGTTCGAAGCTGGTCCCAGCTCTTCCATTGTCTGCCGTAATAATAGTAGCAACTCTTTTCACTAATCTGTCGCACCCTTACACCCCATCACCATAACTTATCGGTTTTTCTAACCAGTTTTTCTTTCTACATATATGAGGTTTACGCGTTTTTCAACCGATTTATTCCAAACTGCACATCGACACTAAAGCGGTGACATTTATAGCACAGGACACGGCGGTCTTGGCTTCGTGAGACAGAAACTCCTCTCAATTCCGCCCGTCTGGCGATAGGTGCACGCATCACGTTATACAAAAGAGTTCTTGACGCTATCCAGCCGTTTCTCTTATAAATGCTCATCAAAAAGGGTTCGCCCTCCCGCCGGTGAAAAGGGGAGGCGACCCTAATTTCTGCAAGGTGTTGTTCGAGGAAATATGGTGAAAATCCTGGAAATCCATGGCCTCACGAAGTCCTTTGGAAACCTCGTCGCCTTAAAGGATATCTACCTGACGATCGAACAGGGTGAAATACTTGGCCTCATCGGTCCTAACGGTGCAGGCAAATCGACGTTTGTAAATCTGATATCTGGAACCCTTTCCTATTCGGCCGGCGACATCCGTTTTCTTGGCAAATCCATCAAAGGCTTTAAACCCCATCAGATTGCAGAATTGGGAATCAGTCGAACATCCCAGATTGTTAGACCTTTTAATGACATGACGACATTCGAAAACGTAATGGTTGGGGCGCTTTTTGGAAAGAAAGGAAAGAAGAAGGGAATGCGGGTTGCTCGGAGAAAGGCCAAGGGAATCCTCCAAGATCTGGGGTTGACAGGAAGGGATGAGATGCCGGCCGAGAGTCTGAATATTGCGGAGCGTAAGCGCTTGGAAAATGCCAGGGCCGTGGCTATGCTTCCCAACCTACTCCTCTTGGATGAGGTATTGGCTGGTCTCAACCCGGTTGAAATGGATGATGGCGTGAAGCTGATCAAACGGATCCGGGATTCGGGAGTAACCATCATCGTGATTGAACACGTAATGAGGGCCATTGCCGATGCGTGTGACCGGGTCCTTGTTCTCAACCACGGGGAGAAGATTACCGAAGGAGGCCCAAATATGGTTCTAAATCATCCGGATGTTATCGATGCCTATTTGGGGAAACGATATAAGGCGTTGGTAACCTAACTGAAGTTCGTAGATTCCAGTTCAGGATTTTCGGTCCAAACAGCATCACAGAGATGCATCTCCTATCGTGGCAGGATGGAAAGGTGTAATGGATGATACCGTTTTTGAAAAGCGAGCTAAGGAGGAATTGGTTATGAGAAACGTAAGAAAAGTAAGACGAATTCGTTCAAAAATCTACTCTTGGGTTTGTATCTGTTGTGCCCCCCTTATCCTTCTATCGATTTCCTCTACTTTAAAAGCGGAAGACATTGTCCGTTTTGGCGCATCGCTTTCCCTCACCGGTCGCATGGCCACAGAAGGACGGCTCGTAAAAGACGGATACGACTTCTATGTCAAGCACATCAATCAGAAGGGCGGAATACCCATAAAGGGTAAGCCATACAAGGTGGAGATCGTCTATTATGACGATGAGAGCGATCCCAAGACAGCCGCTCGCCTTGTGGAAAAGCTGATTGTGGAGGATCATATTCAATATCTTCTGGGTCCCTATAGCAGTTCCGCCACCTTTCCGGCAAGCTCGGTCGCGGAAAAATACAGGGTCCCCATGGTGGAGGCACATGGCTCTGCGACAACCATCTTTGAGCGGGGTTACCAGTATGTTTTTGCAACCCTGAATACGGTGGACCAATACACAGGAGGCATTTTGAACATGGCGGCCGGGTTAAAAGATCCCCCTAAAACCATAGCGCTGATCAATGAAAATGCGCTGTTTCCCCAGTTGGCGATGGATGGGGGGGAGCAGCATGCAAAAAAGCTGGGCATCAACGTCGTTTATAAAGAAAAATATCCTTCCGGCACCAAAGATCTTTCCTCCATGTTAGCGGTCGTCCGGGAAAAGAACCCTGATATCCTTCTGGCGGGAGGGTATACGGCTGACATGATCCTGCTGGTGAAACAGGCAAAGGAAATGGGAGTTAAGCCAAAGATGTTCGGACTCATGCTTGGGCCCACCCTTCCCGGTTTTGTGAACTCCCTGGGAAAGGATGCCGAATACCTTTTAGAGCCGATACAGTGGAGCGCAAACATGGCTTGGAAAGACGATGTGTTTGGATGGACGGCCTCCGATTTCGCACGCATTTTTGAAAAAGATTTCGGCTATGCGCCCGACTACCATCCACCCCAGTCGGCAGCCGCCTTACTGGTGTACCACCACGCATTGCAGAAGGTAGGGTTGGCAGATCCTCAAACCGTTCGCAACGCCATAGCGGACACAGATATAATGACATTTTACGGACCGATTAAATTCAACGAAAAAGGGATGAACATAGGGAAATCCATGGCGGTCATTCAGTTGCAAAATGGGAAGCCGGTCGTGGTATATCCGGAAAATTCTGCACAAGGAAAACTCGTCTATCCAATACCTTACCCACACTAAGGGAAGTTACATAGTGACGTTATTCTGGCAAGTTCTGATAAACGGGATCCTTTCCGGCGGGCTTTATGCCTGCGCTGCCATAGGCTTCTCCGTCATCTGGGGGGTGATGAATTTGATTAATCTGGCTCACGGGAGCATGATCATACTTGGAGCCTATATCACCTACATGACAACTTCCACCTTCGGCATCGATCCTTTTCTGACCCTCCCTGTTAGCGGATGCGCCCTCTTCATCCTGGGATTTCTGATACAGAAATACCTGATTAATCATGTCATCGGAGGTTCAATCTTCATGACATTGATCCTGACCTTTGGTCTGGACCTCCTTCTAATCAACGCCTATCTCCTCATTTTTTCAGCCGATCTGTGCGCCATTACGCCTTGGTATGCCGGCCTGGGGTGGGAATGGGGTAACGTGAAAATCCCCTACACCCGTGTGGGGGCTTTTGTCTTTGCCATAGGTCTAACCTTGCTCCTTTCCCTATTCATGAATCGGACAAAACTGGGCAATGCCATAAGAGCCACCAGTTTTGACAAGGATGCAGCATCGTTAGCCGGGGTCGACGTCTTCAAGGTATACGCCATTACCTTTGGCATTGGCGCCGGCATGGCCGGCATGGCCGGCACTTTGATGAGCGTTATTTACTCCTTTTCTCCAGTGACTGGGGAAATATTTACCATGAAGGCATTCGTCATTGTCGTGCTGGGGGGTCTTGGCAGCATGCCCGGCGCCATTGTTGGAGGAATCATTTTGGGGCTCGCTGAGAATTTCGCTTCTGTTCTCCTTTCTCCGGGTTACAAGGATGCCGTCAGCTTCTTCCTCTTGGTGATCATACTGGTACTGAGACCACGGGGAATTCTGGGGAAACGCTTTTATGCCGAGGTCAGGGATTAGTCCACGGAGGAGGGGTGAGAGAAAAATCCATTTTCCTTCTTTGTGTGGCAAGCGGGATATTCCTATCCTGCTGTCCCTTTTTCCTGAGTGCCTACTGGCTGCGTATCCTCACCAACATCTATATGTTTGCCATTGTCGCCGAGGCCCTTAATATAATTGCCGGTTACACGGGTTACCCAGCCTTCGGAAATGTCGTCTTTTTCGGATTGGGCGCCTATAGCACCGGTGTTTTAATGGTGAAATATCACATCCCTTTTCCCCTCACCCTCTTAGCCGGGATCGGGGTTTGCCTGTTGTTCACCCTTCTTTTTGGACTCCCTGTATTACGCTTGAAAGGCCACTATTTTGCCATAGCAACCCTCGGATTAAATGAAGCGACAAAAGCGATAACGGATAACCTGACCGGGCTAACCGGCGGCGGCATGGGACTGTCTATCCCCCTGCCTGGAGGAAATGTGGCTTCAAACACCCGGTTCTTTTATTTTCTTTTCCTGGGAACCATGGCGCTCGTTGTTCTGGTTACCTATTTTTTGAGCAGGATCCGGTTTGGATATGCCTGCCGTTCGATCCGGGCCGATGAAGACGTCGCAAAGAGCATGGGCATCAATACAACGAGGATCAAAACCCTGGCTTGGATGATCAGTGCGGGATTCACGGGAATTGCAGGAAGCGCCTATGCATACTGGATGAGCTACATAGAGCCTTCGGCGGTTTTTAATATGACGATTTCCATTAAGGCGTTTGTCATGTTTCTCCTCGGAGGATCGGGAACCATCGTGGGGCCAATTGCAGGCGCCTTTTTCGTGGAACTGGCCTCCATTTTTGCCTGGAGCCACTTGTTGAACTATCATGTCGGGACATTGGGCTTGATTGTGATCCTAATCGTTCTTTTCATGCCCAGGGGTTTTGTCCCCTTTGTCCGGCAAAAGCTTTCCTTGCCCGCAAGGACAAAGGATGTGAAGAGAGGAAAAGGGTCATGGCCGGTGAGACAGGGCATAAAGACCCCGTTAGGTCTCCTTCAACAGGGAGAGATTCTTTCACTGCATTGTTTAGCCTCAGGCTACAACGGGCTACAGGTGTTATGGGACATCGATCTTTCATTGAAAAAAGGTGAGTGGTTGGCAATTCTGGGCCCTAATCACGCCGGGAAATCGACCCTCCTAAAGACCATCGCAGGCTTGATCCAGCCTTTTCGTGGGCAAGTCCTTTATCAAGGCATACCTATCCATGCCTGGCCGGTTCATCGTCGGGTAACCGCTGGGATTTCCTTGGCGCCAGAGGGGAGAAGGCTTTTTGCCGGGATGACCGTCAGGGAAAACCTGATGATGGGGGCCTTTACCCGGGATGCGCCTGCAGAAACCAGAATCCGACTCCAAAGCGTTTTCTCCCTTTTCCCAGTTTTGAAAGAGAGAGAGGATCAGATTGTGGGAACGCTCAGTGGAGGAGAGCGCCAGATGTGTGCCATTGGCCGTGCGTTGATGTGTCAACCCAATTTGTTGCTGGTTGATGAGATGTCGCTGGGTTTGGCTCCAGTGGTCATAGACGCCCTACTGGAGGCATTAGTGACCATCAGAAAGGAAGAGGGTATGACGCTTATGGTTGTTGAGCAGGACGTATATGCTGCGCTGGTATATGCGGATCGGGGGTATATTCTACGGGAAGGCAGGATTGTGAAAAGCGGGAACTCAAATCATCTCCTTCAAGACCCGGGCATTCAGAAAGACTATCTCGGATATGGAACCTAAAGACCGAGGTCAGAGGGCAGGAATACCTCAGAGGAGAAACAACTTCGGCTTGGCGACGAGCTGCGAGCCGTTATATTGCCGTTGACGACATTCACCAGTTGACACATGAGAAAATTCATATTGAGACGATATTTTTGGCTGGCACGAAATACCTATCGTTATGACGGGTTTGCTTTTCTGCCGTGGAAACTGGCAGTGGAGGCCCTTTCTCCGCTGGGTTTCCTTAGTTTGGTAAGCTTCTATCAAAAAGACCTGACAAAGCCGCTGAAGGCGCCATCTGCCAAAGTTGACTTGACCGTGTGCCAGGCCCGTGGGGCGGACATCGAGGCGCTGGCGACGCTCGCATACAACCGGTACTGCCAAGCGGAAAGCAATGAAGATTTTAGGAGTTGGAGAATCCAGGCCAAAATCTTTGATCTGTTGCGACGAGGTCATATCTGCTTCTTGGGAAAAATCGGCGGGGAGGTGGTCCACTACAATTGGATCTATTTTCGCTGGAATGATACCCTTCCGGGACGGTATATTCACCTAAAGGAAGATGAAGCCCTCCTGAATGACGCATATACAATTGAAGCGTGGCGAGGAAAGGCGATTCACACCTTGGTGCAGTATCATATGCTTTTGCACCTGAAAGAGGGGGGGTACCGGCGGGCATATACCTTCGCATACACGGATAACCGGTCTTCCTTGAAGACCCATGACCGGCTTGGCTGGAAGCGCACCGGGCTTATACTCCACTTTGTCACCCAGGACGGCAATTGGTCAAAATTATGGCGAATCTGTGGGATCCTGGATCCGTTTATGGCAAGCCACCCCCCATCGAGCAGAATGTGATATGAGGTATCATCTGATGGAATTGATCGGCCTTAGAAACTGCTATTAGGAGCCAGCCTTAGGAGGCTTAGGCTTCTTGTCTGTAGCAGCACCAGCAACATACCCGCCACCGCCTGTTGGATCAGACCCTCCGGGTTGATCATAGTTGTCGGCCCTTGCCATTTTGGCCCTTAAATCGATCTTAAGACCATCCATGGAGAAGGAATTGATGACCGGTACGGCAAACGCCGTCCCAATAATCACCTTCTTGATAAAATCTCTCTTGTTCTCATCCACTTCTTTCAGTATCTTCTCGTCTTTAAATTTGTTTTCCATGACAACTTACCTCCTTTAGAAAACCTGCGTAGAGAGGAAATTTGTGGGGCAGCAACCGCAGATCAACAGCCGGGGAAATCAGGTCAAGATCTCCCGGATCGCCTTCACTGCCCCGTTTAGCTCGCCAATATGAATGACAAAATTGTTGCTTCTATTGATAAGACTGCACAGATCGGTCATCTGACCTTCCGGGTTCGCGTCAAAATCAGAAGATCTCAGCATCAGGTTCTGGGCCATCTGCCATTTTGGGCATACTTCCAAGCGTGTCTCTCCGCCATGTCGGGGCAATAAATAGAAGATAGCATCAATAGGGCCCCATCTGATCTTCCACTCAAACCCTGCATCTGAAGGGGCAAAATAGTAGGTCCTCACCCCGTATCCAGGGTATGATGTAAGGGATTTACATATGGAATCCAGTTCGGGGACCAACGGAATCGTTCCCGCCTTCAGATGAAACTTCCTGGGCGTCGGGATGACTTTGGCCCCCCGAACCAGGATTTTTTCATCACCGTGAGCTGCTATGCCGTCGAAAAGAAGTCTGGTAATCAGGGTGGTCTTCCCGGCCCCCTTTTCCCCGACTAACAGAAATCGCCTCCCGTCAACAGACCCGCATGCGGCATGGATCTTGACATAGTCCTTCATTCGGTGCGAGAGACGAAAATTAATCATCTCATTGACATAAAGGGTGACCCATTCGGCATCGGCAGAGGAAATAAGCGTTTCATCCCCCTCCACAATGATATATCGACCATTTGTTTTCGGAACTTCAATCAAAACGTCCCCGGAAAAGGGGGTCTCTTGTTCAGCGCATACCTTCAGGTCCTGCAGCCTTCGGTAAAGTATTTCACAATTTGTAACGATCTTTACCCTGATCCCGAGGATATCATATTCGGTTCTTAACTGGATTTTATCAGCCCCTCTTGTTCAAAATTGTTGATGATATCCATCACCTCCTTCTCAGGAGGTTTGTCAAGCCCATAGCCCTTCGCCAAAAATTCCACCATCTGAGGAACCGAGTGGTTTCCATCACAGAGTTCCAGGAGGAGGACAGCAGTATGATTCAGGAAATGAACTCTGTCCGTTTGCCTTTGATATACAATATAACCATCGTCAGCCTCAAATATCTTCAGATTTGGATGTTGCCTTGGGTTTTCAGTCATTTGAGGCCTTTCAAGTTATACGAATAATCATCTTGCCCACGTCACTTTTTCGTGTGGCACTGTAGAGATTGAGGTTTCGGGTGTCAGGGCTTGTTGTTCACTCAAACCTGAACACTCATTTGGATGCGGCCGTTAGGCCGCCTTAGGAATTTATATGTCCACTTTTATCCGCTGCGTAATGAGATGATACAATGAGGTGGACGGGGTTGTCAAGACCATTTTTCTCTCTTTCTTAGATGCAGTCCCTGAGGAGAAGAGGGTGGCGGAGGGGGAACGGAAGGAGCCCGTAGGGCGACTGGAGTTACCCCTCCGAGG
>Ga0172375_10005397_pt1 | contig 18482 bp, 16 predicted proteins | sample LakKiv1m_FD_114537 | JGI IMG/M metagenome (GOLD analysis project Ga0172375, IMG submission 114537) | Freshwater microbial communities from Kabuno Bay, South-Kivu, Congo - kab_092012_11.1m | ecosystem: Environmental > Aquatic > Freshwater > Lake | place: Democratic Republic of the Congo...
GCGCTTCGATCATGACGATCATGGCCGTTGGCTTCATGAACGTGCCCCTCCGAACGGCCCGGTATTACGTCGGGTTCGGTCCCTACGGTTTGCTGCGGGCGGGCATCAACAAGTACCGGACTTCGCACGGCAAGGACGGGCAAGGGTTGAAGAATTTCTGGGAGCAGAGCTACCACAACGCTTTGATGTCCAAGGCACGACTGCGGGAGGCGATTGTAGGCACCGCTTTGACTTTGGGATTCTTCGGGTATCAAGCCTACAACAGCACAGCCGATGATGATACCGAGAAGAAGGCGTTTGCGCTTTATGTGACCGGCATGGGGCCGTCAAACCGTGCGCTTCGGGATGCGTGGCAAAAGCGCGGATTCGCTCCGTTCACGCTACACATTGTTGTTGGAGGAATGGTAAGGACGAAGATTCCAATAACGCGCGCTGGCCAGATTTTTGGATACCCGCTTGGATTCGCGGCGGCGGCGGATGACTTGGACTGGCGCCGGAAGCAGGAGATTGCGACCGGGAATACGCGCAGTGAGTTCGGCGGGCGGGAGTTGGCGGCGATTGCCGGAACATACTACAATATCGCGGGGGCTCAGGGCGTATTCCAGGCGGCTGGCAGGCTGTCGCAAATCAGCCAGGGGGACGTTGGACCAGGCCGTTTCGTTGGGATGCAAACCGCCAGTCTGATCTCGGCGTTAGTGCCTGGGAAATCTCTCGTTCAGTCGCTCGTGGACATCACGTATGGGCCAATTGACCGGTCCAGCATCGAAGCCGCGATGGCGGCTAACCATGCAGTTCTTGGTGCTTTTGTCAACGGCAAGGCTATCAATCGGCTGGGCGATCAAATCGGCGAAGGCACATGGGAAGCCAAATTGGAGCGGATGGGGTTCCCAATACTATTCCGTTTTTCCGACAACAAAGAGAACAAGGCGATTTACCAGTTGTTATTGGAGAAAGGGGCCGCGCCGCCCGACTTGCGCCGATATGTCATCGAGGACGCCTACGGGCCGTTGAATCAGGATCAGTGGAGCCGATTCGTTTCGGCCAGCGGGGGGCACCTTAAGAGGTTGCTGTCCGACAACCTGACCGGTTTGCAGACCATGCAACCGCAGGATGTTAAGGCGTTCATGAATCGGGCTGGCCAGATGGCCAATAACCAGGCAGCAATTGACATCGGACTTCACCGTCAGCCTTCCGGCATCGGTACGGCGGCGGCGGGGAGTTCTGGCGGCGGCGGATGGTCCGCGGGCCTACCTGGAACTTTGATGCCTTCACTACCGAAGGCCCCCAGTGTGGCGATACCGGGCGTAGGCTCCGGAAGATCGGTCGGAGCAGGCTCCAGGATGGGTGCAGGAATTCGCCGCGTAGGCTACGGCGGGCGTTTTGGCATCAGCCGGGGTCTTAGGGTGGGGCGCTTCCCCGGAGGCCGCAAACGGCTTCTACGCTCGAAACGGTTTGTCACCGGCAGGGTTCGGGTGCCCCGGAGTAGGTTTTCGCGCCGAATCCGGTTCCAACGTCGGCCCCGGCTTTCATCTTTCGCTTAATCCTGCCACTTTTGTCATTGCGTTAGTGTCAGAAGTGGCATAGTGTGTCTGGACTATGAGCGAAACGCCGCCGAATACCGGACCGAGCCACGAGACTTTGAAAGCCCTGGCGGGCATGTTGCCGTCTTTGAAGAAAGGGTTGATGGACGGAAGCATCCGCGGCAAGGGCAAGGTCAGCCGGCCTACGGCAATGTGCAAGGTTTGCGGAAAATTGTGGGATTTCGTTCGCTCGACCGTGGACAGCCAACCTCCGATGGTCCGCGGGGAGAACTGCGACGCCTGCACAGCCCGACTGAAGGCTGGAATGGTTGCCATCTGCAACGGGTCCAAGTACGCTTTTGTGGAATCCAAAGGAGCCCTGGCAGACGAACGGGGGAACGTGATCCAGGTTTCGGACGCAACGTGGCGGGCGTTGGAAAAGCAATTCACGGATGCTCAGCATCAACAGCAGGGCAACGTGTCTCCTTCGGACGGGAACGTCGCCCAGAACTAAAAACCATGCCTATCCCTGATTCGATTCTGGATGCGATTGACCGCTGCCCTCCGTTTGCCGTCTATTACGGCGCCAACCTTCTGTTGCGCCCGGAAGATCGGTTGACCGTAGCCTTGATGTCGCAAATCTCCGGGCTGAGCGAGCGCACCATCCTCCGCACGGCGTACAGAACCTCATGGCGCGGGGTTAAGATTGGCGTGATGGACCGCTTTTGTCGAGCCTGCAGGATCAACCTTTTGAAGCCTGACCCCGTTCTGAATGCCCTTCGCGGGGAACTGGTCAAGGCTAAGCCGTTTATCGAGGTCCCCCCGCACCGACGGAGGGTCATGTTGAACCACCTGAACTACCTGGCGACGAAAGCGGCGATAGACGCCGCGCAGGCCAATCAGCAGCCTCAAGGGGCAGGCTTGGGCGCCCCCTGAACCTCGAACTCGATTCGGTGAAAAGCCGAGTCGCCCCCGATAGCCGGGGTTCCGTCCGCGTTCAGAATCGAAAGTTCAAACCACAGGAATCTTCCCTGGTCGTAGCAGGCCCATACCGTCGCGTTGTCCGGCCGCAAATTCTTCGCCGTCATCTCGGCAATCGTCTTGCTGTCCGGGCATTCCAAAGGTTTGTCCACCGCAACCACCCGCCACTGCGGACTGCACGTCGCGTCCGTCGAATTGGCGTCCACCAACAGCCGGTGGTTTCCGATCCTGAGCCGGACGATGCACGGATCGGTTTGGACACGGGTGTCGTGCTCGAGCAACACGTTGAGCAGCGTCTTCTCGCGCTCCATCAACCCCAGCGGGATCAGCCCCCGCAGGATGGTCGTGTACCCGTTCAGGGTGTAGGTCGCCACGTCGGGGATGTCGGTCGTCTCGTCAATCGAAACCGCCTGTTCCCGGTGAAACACGTTGCCGATGCTTTTGATGCACCAGTCCGAACCGCTGGCCCCCAGGAGTTCCTGCGTCTCATTGCATCCCTGCGTGCCGGTTGACGGGCGCCGGAAGTTGACCCAAGACGTGTAGCCGTGGTCAATGACGTCGGCGTTTTGCAGGACAACCTGCGCGGCCAAGGTCCAGTTGTTGATGCCATCTTGGCCGGCGGACGGCCACGAAATCAAGAGTTCGCGTCGTTCGGGAACGTATTCGGCTACCGCAGATTTACAGTATGCGGGGTCAATCTTGCTCGTCGGATCGGTGTAGATTACGCCCGCAGCGCGGTATAGCCAGTCGTCGCAAATTGGCGCCGGAACGTAGGGATTGAACCGGTAAATGCCTTCGCGCCCCATGTACCAGTGTTCGGTTCCAACGCTGACCAGCGTATTCTCGTAGGCGATACAACCGGTTTGGTTCTTGGGCTCCGTATAGGCACGGACGAAGACGAAGACATTGATTGACTCCCCGGTCGTTGTCGCCCACCAGATCGAACGGTTGGTGTAGATGTAGAGCCGTCCGCCCATTTCTCCGGCGGCAAGGATGATTTCGTTGGGGTCGAGGTCTTGGAATCCCGCCAGCGAGTCTTCGGGGGCGGAGTTGTAATTCAACGGCAGGTTCAGGTCAGACCAGTAAATCCGGTTGGCGTGGCGTTCACCGCTTTCCTCGACGTTCATCAGCAGGATGAAGCCCTTGTACTGCACCACTACGCGAGCTTTGTGAACGTCTATGGTGAAGTAGAGGTCGTGGATGGGGGCCAGCACCTTGAACGGGTCGGCCTCGTTGTACTGGTAGGCCCAGGGATCGTCCACGTCGTTGGTGAAGATGATCTTGTCCTTCAACTCAGCGGCTTTCCACACGCTGCCCGCCGCGCCTTTGTTCAGCACCAGGTCGGTGTACAGGCCGGTCTCCGGGTTCAAGACCGAGACGGTGCTTTGTGTGCCCAGGAGATAACGCCTAGTCCCGTCGCTGGACGTACTCTCGAACTGGAACGTTACCGGTTCGCGGGGGGTCCGTCCCTGGTGATGGTAATCGTAGTTTGTGTACGGTGCGGCATCGGACCAGAACTTCGCGTGCCCAGCGCGTCGGGACAATTTGGCGTCGGGTGAGACGCTGAGGTTTTGCTTCCAGCGGTATCCTCCTGGGGTTACTTCTGCCGGGCGGCTGCGGGTGTCGAGCGGCCCCACGAGGGGATTCAGCGTAATCGTTGTCCGGGCTTCGGTGGCTCTCGGCATATCCGTCAGATGTATCTCGTTAGATTAAGTTCTGCCGGGACTCGATCAAATCGTAGGGCAAACTTAAATCAGGCGTTACGGCACGGCAATGCCGAATTTCTCCGTAAAGAACGTTATCGGTCGGCTAAAGATGCTTCGATTGAACGCCATTTCCTGGGCGATAATGTGCCAGTCTTGACGTGCCAGCAGTTTCGCCGCTTCGCAGTCCCGCCCTTCTTCTTTCGCCTGCGGCGTCGTGATCCATTTGACCAGCTTGGTAGCCGTTTCGGTCGGGAATAGGCTATGCGCGGCCAGGATCTTGTTGAACAGGATGTGGCCGGGGGGCACACCGAACCACTTCAATTCGCCTTTCAATGGGAACCGGTGGCCGATGCGGACGTTCCGCAGCAACCGGACGCTTCCTCCGGCCAGCCAGGACTTCATCGAAAGCTGCAACTCGTCGCCGCCCCAAGTCCGCAGGAACCGGGTGGCTCCCAGGTGCAGAAACCATTCCTTCGATACAAAGTAGCCCGCGCCCATGATGGCCGGGATCTCGGCGAGGTCGTCCTGGGGCAGTTCGCCATTCTTGATCCACACGCATTCGAGGGTCTGCATCCGGTTAGCGATGTTTCGGTCGGGACCGTGCCAGTTGAACGTGGCGCCGTAGTATTCGGAGACCGGATGTGCAGGGTCAATGTGGTTCTTGTCGAGGCCAAGGCATGTGGCGCAGCAGATCGTAGATTTGTAGTCCTCCAGCATACCGAAGGATACCGGCGGGGAAACGACTTTCCAAAACCATTCGAGCCACCCTTCCGTGAACCGCATGTGCGAGTCGGTAATGAGGAGCCAGTCGCCCGTAGCGTGCAAGGCCCCGATGTGCCGGGATGGACCGCATCCGCACCGGAGGCTGTTGCTGACCAGCTTCACGTTCGGGAGGTTCTGAAAGCGCCAGTCGCGCGCCAGGCTGGTGCCGCTGCAATCGTCCACGAGAACGATCTCGGGCTCGTCGCCCGCCGTAGCGCGGATGCTTTGGATCGTGGCCAGGGTTTCTTCCTGGTCGTTTATAGAGCAAATGATGATGGACAGAGAACTCATACGGTTGAATAACCCAGCAACTCGAAGTCTCGGTGGTACACGTTCTGAATGGCGAACATGCTCAGTTTGGTGTAGTACGTGCGCCACTCGCCGTGTTCGCTCGTGTTCGCTTTTCTGGAAAAGTCAATGTCCAGCTTCTCGGATAACTCGGATAACTCGTGCATGTCAACGATGTTTCGGACGACCGAAAGGTCCACGCCGAAGGTCTGAGGTATGAAGTGCCAGTTACGTTCCCAGATGGTGGGTAGGGCAGCACAAAAGTCATCGAACGATATGCTGCCAAGTTCGACCAGATCGGTAAGATGCAGGTGTCGCATCAGCTCGATCTGTTCGCATTCCGGCCGTTCCAAAGCAATCATTCTTCCCCGCAGTTTGTCGAAGAACAGCGATACGGCACGTTCGTATGGGTTTCGAGAAATCAAGTAGTCAACGTGTCCCACTTCGATTTCCTTCAACAGCCGGAATCGGCTGTCTGGGTAATCGCGAAAGAAGGAGAACATCACCTTCAGGCTAACTTTGAACGTCGTCCCGTATTTCGTATCTGCAAAGACGAATATCATGTTTACGTCAACCGGGGCTCGGTGACTTCCAAGCCTGGAGTTCTGTAGGTGTTTTGGAATTCGGACACCAACTTTTGATTTGCGGATGAAATTGGGATCGCGTCACACACGGCGCACAGCCTTCCAATTTTAGCGTCGGGTGATGCTAATACAGTAAAGGATAGAGGATTGAAAAGTGCTGTTTTGAGAAGTTGCAGCATGCAAGGAATGGTAGGCGCCCACCATGTTGTGGAGTCTTTGAATATCCTGCCTTCTGTTCCAACAATATCGTTGAACAAAAGTGTCGTTTCTTCCGAATTCATGGCGCAGGCCGTTTCAAACAGAAGCTTTCCTCCGTCTTTGATTACAGCCCTGCATTGCAGCAAAGACACAAGTGGGTCGAGTAAGTGATAAAAAACTCCAAGGTGTTGAACTATGTCAAAGCGATTATCCCCTTGAATGCCCGGTCTGCCCCACGCGGTTCTCGAACCGGAAAAGTAAACATCTAATCGGCTTACAAGTTTGGAAGGTGGCACGTTGTAGAATGGAATGACGTTTGAATTTAGAACACCCCGACATAACAGCATGTTCGGATAGTTGTGCCATTGACAATCTGTGGCGATTACGATGGAGGCCCCAAGTGATTCCGCTTCAAATGCCCACATCCCATCAAATGAGGCTATATCCAACACCCGTTTCCCAGAATAGTCCAAAGCCTTTCTCTGTTCCCGCGTGTGATTCCACTGATCATCGTAAGGCTCCCCTGGGGTAATGATCCCAAACGGAAGTTGAATCTTGTGATACCATTTGTTCAGTTTATCCACCCTAGATTGAATTTCCTCTTTTGTCATAGTATGCCAGCGGTGTATTTATTCAGACAATTTCGATGCTTGGGACCGGCACGATGAACTTGACGCCTCGTGACCGGGCAAATTCAAACTTCTGCAAGATTTCGGCCTTGTAGTTCCATGCCCACATAAGGACGTAGTCGGGAAGTTCCCGGAGGATGGCTCCCTCGTCAACGATGGGGATGTCGGTGCCGGGACTGAATCGCCACTGCTTCTGCGGCGTGTTGTCGGCGATGAAGGCAATCTCCTTGCGAGTGAACCCGCAGGCCGAAATCCATACTGTGGACTTGGCTGATGCCCCCAAGCCGGCGACTCGCTTGCCTTTCGCGGCTAAGCTGTAAACCGTGCGCTTCAGTTCGGTGATCTGCTGCGTGGCTCTTGTTGCGAATTGTTCCCAATCCTCAACGGTGATGTTTTCATGGAGTTGAAATTCTCCGTCAGAACCAGACGCCCCTCGGCCCCTCAGCATTAGCATGATGGCCCCGCCGTGGATTGGGTAGCGCATTACTCGATCTAGCCGAAGGTGCGTTTCCTTTAGAAGCGCCATCACGCTTTTGATGGACAAGTAGGACAGATGCTCGTGATACACGGTGTCGAACGAGCACGATTCCAGCATGTCGCCCGCATAGGGGGCCTCGATGCAGATCAAGGTGTTTTCGTGCGAGACGCATTCCAGACCGGAAACGAATTCGCGCCAGTTGTCCACATGGCAGAAGACGTGGCGGGCGATGATGATGTCGTAGCTCGGTTGCGGAAGATCGGGGATAGTGTCCTTGCCAAACAGACCTACCAGCGTAGGCAGTTGATCTGCGTTGGCGATAGCTGCGAGATTCTCGGCAGGGTCAATACCCTGAACGTTGTGTCCCCTGGATCGCATCAATGCCAGCAGCTTTCCATCATTGCTTCCGATTTCCAACACGTTCTTGCTCTTGCCAGCGACAACCTCGATGTCTTCCGCGATACGGGCGAAGTGGTCCTGCATGGTCTTTGACGGGCTCGTTACGTAGGGATAGTTCCGGTACAAGACTTCTGGCGACACGACAACTGACAACTGGGCAAGCGTGCAGCGAGGGCAGAAGAGAACCTTGAGTGGGGCGTAACCTGCCCGGCGCTGGTCGTCCTTGCAGAAGTCGTTGGCGAGCGGTTGGACGCCTAGGTCGAAAACCTCGATCAGCTTTTCAGTCGGGGCGGATTTTATTCCTTGGGCTCCCGGGATAGCGTAACCGCAGGCGCGGCAGTGAGAGTGGTTTTTGTACATGATTAGTGCTGATTTATGGATTCCCACCCCCGTCCCATTTCATGCAGTCAACGATGTGGAAGTAAAGTGGCAATCGGTATCGCAGGCATTCTTGGCAGAGCGGGTGGCCCCGCCGGGCCTCGCTGATTTGGGCCTGACTCATTTCGAGGTAGGCCCCCAAAGTCAGCCTTCGGTCATCGGTCCAGGCGCAGAGTTGGACTTGGCCGTCAAACCGGATTTCGGTGAACACGTCGGCCATCACGCATACCTTGGATACCGGCCAACGTTCGTAGAGATTCATCGCCTTTTGGGGGTGGACGCGAAGTTGTTCCATGCTCTTGATGAACTTCTCGCTAGCGGGCGGAAGCAGCTTGTTCAAATCCATCCCACCTTTGCCAATCGCATAGGGAACGTCCCGGCCCGTTCGCGCCCTCTCCAGATGGCGGAGGGCCTGCACGGTGTTCTCAATCGTGATGGCCCTGCCCCAAGACAGCAAAAACTGGGCACCCGTCGCCTCGGTGAACTGCTTCATCGGCTCTACCTCGTGCAGATTGTATTCGTACATGTGGTAGCTCATTCCGATGTGGATACCGTGTCCCCCTCGGCGGTTGGCTTCGACCACTTCGAGGAAGTTCTGCTTGACGGTCTCGATGTTGCCGCCCTTGTGCGCCCGCTCGTAAACCGGTTGGGTGAAGCCCGACACACTGGCGGTGAACAGGTCTGGCTTTGCGGCCAGCACTTGGTCCAACTGCCACATGTAGTTGAGGTTCGTAGAGAACTCGCAACGAAATCCCCGGCGTTTGATCGCGGAGACGCATTCCGCGATTCGCGGATGCAGGAACGGTTCGGAATTGACGTAGCAGCAAACGACCGCATTGGGATTTTCCTGCTGCATCTTGTCGAGGCAGCGTTCCATCAAGTCCCGGTCCATGATGCCCGCCTTGTATTCGTACCCCTCGCGGTTTCCGGCGTGGCAAAGAGCGCATCTGAGATTGCAGTTGCTGTTAATCTCGAAAACGTAGCGCCAGCTTCGCAGGTCTAAAGCGCTGGCTGGCGCTGGGCCTGACGCTTCAATATAAGGGAGCTTGGATTTCTCGTATTCGACCTTCAGTTCCTGGGGCGTCATAATGGTTTTATTCAGTGCATGTTCCAATCTTGGATGGGTTCCAGTCGGGGCCGTGATAATCTTTGATCTTGGGGCGGCGCGAACCGTTTCCGAGCCAGACCTCGCTTTCGTAGCGACTGTCAATCGAATCAATCCCGGAGATCGTTATGCGGCTACGCGTCCTTATGGATGGTAAGGTAGCCAGAAACTCGGCCCTTGCCCACCAGAAATTTCCCGCAAAGATAAACTGGCCAGCCGGAGTCGCAGGCGGCTCCATCCAATGCGATCCAACCGCTTCAAATCCGGCGCCCAAGTCGGCTACGCAGGTTCGCCAGTTGTTGACAACTCCCTTCATCATGCACTTGCGCCACCGCGTATTGAATCCGTCCCCTGCCTGGTGGGTTGATCCCTTGCTGTGCAGATAGAGGACCAGCCAATCCCGGTGTTCTGGTATCCAGTCTTCCAGCATTAGAATCGTGCGGCATTCGTTTCGACATTGGAGCCCATGCAATACGATGCGTGTATTTTGAGGGAAGATAAGGCTGGCGAGCGTCGCGCTTTCCGATCCGCCGTTGAGTCCAACGTGAAACTCAGAAGCGGCATTGATCACCCCGGAATCCTTCATGGATCCAACCTGCTCTCGCACGATGGAAATCGCATTCTCAAGCAGGTTGTCTGGGGTGCCCAATGCGAACAGGCAGTGATAGAAGATAGCGATTTTCATTTGGTTCATCCCCAGCAACGGTAGGGAGCCCCCTCGCCGGGGCGTGGGCGCGAAAGTCCGTATCCGATCCGGCCGCGCCGGGATTTCTCTTCAGCAACAGATACGGCCCTCTGCATAATGCTCAAGTTTCGATCCCGTTCTGTTGGGTCCCGTTTTAGTTTGGGCGACTCGACAACCTTGGGTTGCGCGGTCGCGATTGGCTGGTTCATTCCCGGCTTAAAATATGGAGGCTCACACATCCTGTCTCCGGCAATCATCGAACTTTGGTTTCCTCGGCTGTACCCGTTAGGGTCTGAATCCCAATCAGTCCAAAGCAGCTCGCTGGTCCATGTTACGACCCAGGATTTGAGGCCCTGCATCGCAACCCAATTCGTCAAGCACTCCGGGCCGTACTCGAAGGGATGACGATCTTCTGGCCGGGTGATAATTTTCGGGTATGAATTCATCAATCCTGGCTTCATCCAAAACGCTGTAGTTCTGATGTGAGGCCAGACCTTGACGTGAAGGTTCCCTCTGTTCCCCATAGTCCCGTACTGGGCATTGCCGTGTTTCAAAAACGCTTCCCGCATACGGCAAAGCCAGCCGTATCCCTGGAAGTAGGTTGACTGGCCAAAGAAAACCATCATGTCGCATGGGACGACCCGGGCGGCGTGTTGGAATCCGCCGATGTCGTAGCCTGAATTGTCGTGCTCCAGAAAGCGCACGTTTGGCAGGCAATTAAACAAGGCCGCTATCTGGGGAGTCAACTTCGTGCCATTCAAAACGATGATGCTGTCGTGATCAATCCCCGGTGGATTGCTTTGGTAGGATTTGAGAAAACGCGGCGTGTAGTCGCGGCATTTACGTCCGGAAAGTGGGGCGTAGATGTACACAATGGCTATCTTTATGGCCTCTCCCGCATCTTCTATCAATGCGATTTCGCTCTCGGTTTTTTCGGATTGTTCGATCAACTTCCATCCCTGCGCGTACTTCGTTGGGCTATCCCGCCTGCCGTGAAATCCGAACGACGGCAAGCTTTCCGGCCTGCTTTCGGTAGGCATCTCGGTAGAAAAACGTGCGGCTACAGATAGCGGGGCGAAATCAATGCCCCGCTTTTCAAGCCGGGCTCGGTGAATGCGGCATACCCAGGCATCCGAAGGCTGGGCATTGTGTCGCCCGAATGGCACAAGCAGTTTTTCACGCAACAATCTCTGCGATTCGATGTTGAATCCTCCGTTCCCAACCACGTCGTCTTTCCACGGTGCCCCGATGTAGTCGTAGTCAAGAAACTCCGGGCTCCACAGGTCGGGCTGAATTGGGAATCCGTCCTCATGAACGCTCATAGCAAACCCATCCGTGATAGCTTTCGGAACTTCGTGATTAACGAACACGTTCCAATTGAAAAACTTATCTGGACGAATGTAAACCAAGTCCACTCCCGGCGGCGGTTGAACATCGGCGGCGGAAAAGAAAAGCATCCGCTTGCAGTCAATGATGGTCTGGCAGTATTTCAAAACTCGGATGTGCCGGACGATGCGCTCGGGCTCTTTCGTGTAGCAACAAGTCCAGATCGTTACGTCAGGTAGTTGGATTCTTGGCATCATGCGCTTCGGTGTGATCGAATGTTAGTGCCGGTCTGATACTCCCAAGAAATGATCCCCCCCAATTGTTCATCTCGCACGTCCACCTTCCGTGCATTCCAAACTGGCCGGAGTAGATTCGGTTCTCGCAGGAAAACCTCTCGGCCACTGTGTCCGGCGCGAACTTCATGCCGCGCTCTTCCAGCCACGGGCGCAACGTTCGGCACGGCCACATGTCGCTGGAAATAATTCCAGGGTCGTCTTTGAACAGATCGGTTGCCTCGCGTAGCAGGGTGACGAACCGCCTAGACTTGAGGGAAAATCCTCCGTTGCCGACATTGTTGGTCTCGCCGTCGCACGCCGGCCAGCCGGGCTCGTGATGCGGGGGCCACGGGGCGCCGATGAAGTCATACTTTAACCAGGCGTCGTTCCATGCCGCCGGGTTAAGTATTGCCGAGTCCCACTCTATGTGCAGCAGGTGTGTCGTCTTGACGTACTTCGCGGGCTCTCGCATCACCGCCATTTCGTAATCAACCGGCAGCGCCGGATGGTAGGGAGCGTTGGGGCGCACCGCCTTGCGGTCTCCCTCTTCGTGATGAATGACGGTGATCCACGGATTCGGTTTGACTTGAAACTTGTTGGTGTCAGTCAGGAGTATGATGTTGGCAAACCTCACCCATGTAGTTGAAAAGGACAAAGCGGCCAGCGTCTTTGCTGGCGTAAAGCAGTCAATGGCGAATAGGGTAACGTTAGGGAGTTTAAGCATGGTGGTGGTCTCCAATCGAAAGCCTTACCGGAGCAGTGCCCCTGCTTCGGCGGGATTGATCCCAGATAACGTCCATTTTGTGTTTGGCGTGTCCCCAGCAATGGATTGTCAACATGCGGGTGTAGCCGTCTGGCCGCACCCAGCACGGTTGGCCGTTCACAAACCAGATGTCCTTGTGTCCCTCAAATGATGGCCCTTTGTGGATGTTGAAAATCCCGGTGTCCATCGTCTGCTCGGGGCTTTGCAAATCGGGAGCCTTCATCTGCTGCTTGAACGGGATGAACAGGTGCCCGTCGCAAAGGCATTGACCGCGTTCGCAACGATCAATCTCTTTGCCCGACTTAAACGAGTCCAAGATGTATTCAGCCAGAATCGCGGCACCTTCCAACGTGAGAAAACTCTCTGGAGTGGGCAGCGTGAACCTGGGCTTTCCGGCGGATTCCCACAGCCTCTGTAGATCAACAAACACCAGGCAATCGCTGTCAATCTTGAACACGACATCTCGCCCGGTGGACTTCATCCAGTCGTACATCAGCAGCCATTGCTCGAAACACCACATCTCGAACCAGGGCGGATTGGGGCTCTGGTGCCGGTAGTGCTTCCTGAATTCGTCAACAGCGGGACAGTGGAACGGTTCAAGCACTGAAACGGTGTTTCCGTATGCAAGCGCCGCGGCCTTGGTTACTTCAAGAAACTTGAAGTAGCGGCCTCCCCACACTTCCGGTGATTGCGGGATTACGACTTCCATCGGCTGAGAATGAAATCAAGGCAGGCTTGGTATTTGATGCCGTGTATCCACTGCGATCCTTCAATTCCCGGCACGTCTAAAAACGGAGCGAGGATTGTGTTTTCGGCAAACCCCCGTTCGGGATGTGGGAGAATAGGCACCCCCGCCAATGCTGCCCAGGCTGACAGGAGGCGGTCGTGACAACCCTCTTCCTGAACGTCGGGATACGTGCGGGCAACCGCCAGCATTTTGTTTGCGCTTTCCCGGTCCAGCATCCACGGCGCCAGGGCGTAACGCATCGTCATGAATCGGACGGGATCTTTGTTCTCGTGGACAATGCCGTGAAGCCCGGATCTCGGCGTCAGTTCGGCCTTCAGGCAAATCGAGTCGTACTCGAAAATCACAGAGACATCAAACTTGCTTCGGGATACGAACTCAATCACGTAGCGCATCCGTTCAACTGTGCATGGTCCGTTCTTTGACGAAGTGCCGAAGTTCAAGTGGGACAAACCGCGGGGATCAACTTGGTCGTCGGTAGGGCTGAAAACGACAATGGGCAGCCCGTGCTTCTTCCACAGTGGCAGGTGTTGGTCAAACACCGCCTGGGCTTTGCCGTGGGCGAGAATGATTATCTGCATAGCTGTTGCTGCACTGCTTCAACGACTTTGTCCGGGGCGGCGGTCACTTCGCTGTACGTGAACTTTTTAACGCAGCCGAACCTCGGCTCTGCGCCAACCCAACCGTCTCGGACCATTGCGATCATTGGCACTTGAGAACCTGCTGCAAGGTGCAGCGTCGCGGTATCAATTGTCACGAACAAAACTGCCCGGTCAAGAATTCCGAGAACGTCGTACACGTACGGCAGCTTCAGATGTCCGATGTCCACAACTTCAAATTTGCCCCATAGGCATCGAGTCAGCTTGGCCAGAATAGCAGTGCCAATCGGCAAAGGCGCGGAAACCGCACGAGTGAGATTCGTAACGACCTTTGGAAAACTGGTGCGAAACAACTTGCGCACGATTCCCTGTTCTCGGGTTGGGTCTCTCCGGTCAAACAGCAAGTTCCAATCCGGGTTGTAGAAATCGTTGAGGTAGCCCGCCAGTCGCCACGATTCCTTATTGAAGTTCGATGTCAGCATCTCCTGCTTGTAGTTCGCACCGTAAATCTGGCACTGGATGACGTTGCCGAATTTCTCCGAAGCCAGCTTCATTCCCTGAGCCAAGTCATGAAATGGAAGGTTCACAGGGTAAGGCGTGGCGTACGAGATGCCGTCGAACAACTTGAAAAACTCGTTGCTGACCATCACAAACGGTTTCCCCCGTGTTCGCGAAATGTGCAGCGCAATCGGCAGGATGTTGATGATGTCGCCAAGTCGGCCTAACTCGACGAGGCAAACGTCATCGGCGGGCTTTTTTTTTAACTCGCGCTCCATATAAGTTCGCGCCAGGGAAACCCAGTTTGTCCTGACCTCCGGCTTGACGCTCACGTTCCCCCGAGGCTCAGCCCCGGTGTTTAGTCTGGCCAGAGCATCGGCTCGGAAGCGGTCAATCGCCTTTGGCCGATTCGCCCGGTCGTCGCCTTGGCCGCTCATGTGATAGACGCCGTTGTTCCACCGGTAGATGAAGGACGGGGTGCCTTCGACCGGGAACCGGTTTCCGGGTAATTGCTGCGTCACCTTCGATATAAAGCCCCGGTCCTCGCCTACGGACAAAGCGGGGTATCCGCCGACAGCTTTCCACGCTGACTTGGCGAAGGCGAAGCACGGGCACTGGCCGGGCACGATTTCTTTGATCGTGTTGCCCCAGCCCCAGAACTGCTTGTCCAGCCATATCCACTGGCATCGGGATGTGGCGGGATCGGTTGACGGGGGCCGGTCGGGCCGTTGCCGTTCAAAGGCTTGGGCGATGACCGACAAGTGATGCGGAAGGAAGGCGTCGTCGTCATCCCAGGTAACAATATGCGTTCCTTGTGCCATCTCAATTGCCGTGTTCCTCGCATCGCCCAAAGTAACTGGGACCCGACCCAAGTTCTCAATCCGCACAGGCCGGTGGGCGGGCGGGGGAGCGTTAAGCGTTAGCGTTTGCTTGGGGCAGGTGTTGAGCACGATCATCTCGCACCGCCCGGCGTAGTCCTGTTCGAGGAAGCAGGCAATGGATTCCTCCAAGTGCCGGACGCGGGCGGATGTGACGCAAACGCAGGAGATCATTTCTTGGGTTTGTTGAACGTTCGGTTGGTGGCCGGCAATCCCTTGCGCATCGAGTAGTTGGCAAGGGTGCCGAGACTAACTGGCCACTCACACTTTCGCTTGATCTCGCACAGGTTGACGTAATTGTCAGGATCAAGGCGAACCTGCTTTAAGGCGTCGGATGTGGCGGACATACTTCTGGCACATTACCACTCCGCCACACCTTGTCAAATCGGAACTTAACTATTCTTGCGGGGCCTTACGTGATCGTCACGTACCACCCGGAAGCGATGCTTGATGCCCTGTTGGTTCGCAGCACGACCCACAACGACCATGCCCCCTGCATTTCCTTGCCCACAAACGCGGACAGCGCAAAGGCGTAGTCCGGCTGCGGAGCGCTGGCGGGAACGCCCAGAACCGGCTGAAGGTTGCCGTGGTTCGGGAAATAGGTTCCTGAGACAAGCGAATCCGGCCCAACCTGCATCGGGTCTCCGGCGTCGTCGAACGTGATCGTCACTTCGCCGGGAATGAACTGCCTTGTGCCCTGGTCAGCCCAAAGCAGCACGGCGGTTCCGTCCGGCCCCATCAAAATGAACAGGAACGAGTTCCCGTTCGGGCAAGGCTGAAGGTCTTCAATCGTGACCGTTACCTTGCTGATAGCGCCTTCGTCTTCCACGTACTGCACGGAAGGGAACGGGCTCGCTGGGCCGTAGGACCATTGGTTCCAATTCGTCACCGGCAGGATAATCGCGTGCGTGTTGTCGCTTTCGGCGCAGTCGGCGTCAATCACCGCCTGGGCGGCTGCTGTAGCGGCAATCCGTGCCTGATTCTCGGCGTCCAGTTGGCTGATGTAGCTGATGCCCGTGGCTGACCGCGTCACGTCTGGGCCGCAAGTGCCGCAGGGACAGTGCAGGGTGACTTCTTCGGGTGCCGTAAAGACCTGTCGGCAATCGAGTTCAGCCTGGGCCAAGGCGTAGGCGGCGTTGTAGGCGGCATAGTCGGCGGCTTCTTGGGAAACGGTGCTGGTTGCGGTGGCCGATTTGCAGACTTGCGTGGGGCCAAGAGTGTAGTTCGCGGAAGTGAACAATTGCAGCCCAAATAGCAGCATCGGATTTGCCTGCGAAATGGTTACAGGGCCAGACTGTTCAGTGATGTAAAGCCGGAAGTGCGGATAGATAGCAGGCGGATCTAAGGCAAATGTTTTCCATTCGGCATGCTGTTCGGAGAAGGCAACCCCAGTTTGGGAATCCAGTGTCGTCCAGTTGATTCCGTCGTGAGAACCTTGGAATGCAAATGATTTGGGGCCAGGAAACTGCCCTAGAAACATGTTGATAGAATAGGCTGCTACCATCTTTGAATCGTCGAACTCGTATGCAATCCAGATTGGATTTGCTTCACTGGCTTCCCTATCCGAATACCATGCCGATTCTAGGCTGGAATCGAATGCGTGCCAAGCCAGCCCGCCAATGGTTCCGGGGCTGGCGTTTTCTCCGCTGGACGTGACTTCACCCGAAGGGGCGGTGTAGTCAGTCATGGCTGGAATCAATGCACCCAAAGTTGGCGTAGTCGCGTCTTCGACGTTGACCTCGCCTGCGGGGCACTCGGCGCAGGCGGTCTTTGTGCTCGTGAACGTCTTGGGCGGCGTACCCCCCGACTCGATATTGGCCAGCGGGTTCGGGTCCGGCAACTGAATCGGGATCGGCTGGTCCAGGCACCCGGTGCCGTAGCAGTTGTAGCCCGTGACGTAGCCGCCGCTGTACCACGTCGTTCCCAGCCCGCACGCGGGCGGGATGTATTGCAGGTTCTCGTCGTCGAAGTTGTCCAGCAACAGGGTCTTGTTCAGCGTCAGGTCGTCGAACTGAACTATGCCGAGTAGCATTGCGAAGAACTCGGTCAACGGAGGCAGACCGGCTCCCTCCGGGTAACTCGTCTGCTGGATCGAAATGTAAACGTCCGTCGTTGCGGGTGAAACGAACGAGAACGAATACGGCTGGAAGCCCTGCACGTAATCGTTGATCGAAATCACCTTGGTCAGCAACGGAACCTCGGTCGTGCCCGCCAGGTAATACACCTTGGCTGTGACCGCAAACGGAGTCAGGTCCACCCGTTGGTTGCCGGCCAACTGCAACGAGAGCCGGTAGCTGCTGCCCGCCGTGACGGCAAACGGCACCTTGCTGGTCAACTTGCCGTAACTGGCCAGCGGGTTCGTCGAGCCGGCGAGGTCCACGTACAGGCCGTTGCCGGGCAGGAAGTCGAACATGCCGGTTCCGATCAAATCCACCGAGCCCCCCGACACATCCCAATTGATGAAATCGGTGTAATCGAGTTTGGGCGTGCCGACAATCGTGTCGCCCGCGGGCGTGCAGTTCCCGGCACAGATGTAGCCTTTCAGGCCGGATAAATAATCCAGGCTGGCCGATTCGATTCCGAAATAGCTGTTGACGAAGAAGCCGCCCGTTGAGAATTCCGACATCAAGGCGAAGCCCGCCCCGGAGGCGCGGCACCCCATGCAGATGATGATTCCGCCCGCTGACCGGAAGTTGCCGGCAAAGGTGATGGGATTGCTGGCTCCGATGTAGTTGTTGCCCGCGCCGTCGCTGGTATCTTCGCCATCGGAAATCAGCACGATGACCTTCAGGTCCGCGGCGGTGGCGTCCAGTTCATCCACCGCAAGCGACATGGCATCGTAGAACTCGGTCTTTTCCTGGGTCTGGCTGATCGTGTCAACCAATGCCTCAACGGCATCCGTGTCGGACGTGGGCGAGGACAGGACGGTCGCATCCGTTTTGTTGAACGTCATCAGGCCGACAATGTCCTTCGTGCTGTTGACTTCGGAAATGAATTGGGTTGCGGCAGCCTTGGCGTAATCCAGCCGCGTGGTGTACGCGCCGGAGAACGCCTGCGACATGGACCGGCTGGTATCCACCAGGACCATCATGGCAACCTGTTGTTCGCTGCAACAATCGGACGTGTTCCCCATCACGTTCATCTCGGCGGTCGCCGTGTAGCCTTCGTAAGCCGCCCCAATCGTTGCCCGCCCCTGGGACATGCCCGTCGCGTTGCCGCTCGCGGCCCCCACAACCGCAATCAGTGGATTCGACGTAGAGAAGATCGTCTCGGAGGTTACGTCCCGTTCAACTCCGTCGGTCAACAGAAACGCGCCGAACTGGGTAGAACCCAAGGCGCAAACGAGGGAGACGGAAGGTTTGATGATCAACTCGGTCTTGCTGGGGCAGACCTCGGGATTTGCCAGGGCGAATGACGGGTCAGCGCAACGCGTGTCAGGCGGCGGAACCACGTTCACACATTCGATGGTTTTGACAAAGCCGAAGTTCATTTACGAGAAGTTTGTTTGCGGTGGAAAAGGCGCGTTGGGATACGTCACCAAAAATCCGCATCGGTATGGATTCGACGTGCAATAAGGCCCGGTGGTGTGTCCGACTATCCACTGCGCGTAGGCAGTTGCTACTTCGTTACCCCATGTAGTTAGCAAATTGGTCGCGGCTGTGTTGGCCTCCCCCTGAGTTTTGCC
>Ga0172375_10005398_pt1 | contig 18482 bp, 22 predicted proteins | sample LakKiv1m_FD_114537 | JGI IMG/M metagenome (GOLD analysis project Ga0172375, IMG submission 114537) | Freshwater microbial communities from Kabuno Bay, South-Kivu, Congo - kab_092012_11.1m | ecosystem: Environmental > Aquatic > Freshwater > Lake | place: Democratic Republic of the Congo...
ACCGAATTTAAACCCAAAAGAAATAAGGACAACTGCCATCAGGTTTTTACCCTTCTGTACCCTGTAACGGGATGCCACAAGCTGTCTCAGTTGATGCGGGGTAAAAGAAGATGTATCAATGATACTGTCTGCAGCCTCCTTTAAAAGAGAAAGTCTATCCTTTTCGACCTGGATCGCTTCTTCAATATTCTCTCCGAGTGGATGAGGTCTGCGGGTTTCTTTAAAACGTCTCAGAAGCACATCACTTTCTGCTTCAAAAAAAAGGACCTCTACCCGGTATTTATTTTTGAGGGCCTTTAGTACTTCATTGATTCCAGATAAAAACCCTTTTTCCCGTATGTCTATACCTATCCCTATTTTTTTTATTTCTCTGTTTTTAGATATGATCGAAACAAATGAATCGATAAGCGCTACGGGAAGGTTGTCCACACAAAAAAAGTCTGAATCTTCAAGCGCTCTTAGTGCAACAGTTTTACCAGAGCCGGAAAGCCCGGAGATTATGACTATAGTTGGTTTCAATCTTTTTAAATAGAGTCTGTTTATAAATTCAGTTTGTCTGCATTTTCCCCCTTTGGCAAAGGGGGATTGAGGGGGATTTTAAGGATATATGCTTATTTATTATCCATAAAATCTCCCCTAACCCCTCTTTTCCAAAGAGGGGGATAATGGGGCTGGATCAAAAGACAATTTATAAACAGACTCTAAATAATGATGCATGATACAGGATTCACGATTCATGAAAAATAGAAAGTATTGAGCATCCTGTATCCTGTATCTTGTATCATCATTTCACCGGCTCTATAAGTCCGAAATTACCATCCCTCCTTCGGTATATAACGTTTATATCTCCGCTATTGTCATTCGCAAAAACAAAGAAGTTTTTGTCAAGGAGATCCATTTGCATTGCAGCCTCATCAGGGCTCATCGGTTTCAACTCAAACCTTTTATTTTTTATAATCCTTCTCTCCTCCGCAATAGCCGCTGCCTTCGACTCTATAGCGCCTGCTTTTCCTTCAGATTTTCTATGCGAAACAAGTTTCTCTTTATATTTCTTTATCTGTCTTCCCAGTTTTTCTACTACCTCATCGATTGACGAATAGACCTCGCCTGTAATCCCTTCTGCCTGTATAAAGACTCCGTTAACCTTTAGCAAAACTTCTACTTTATGTCTGTACTTTTCCACGCTGATAGTAATAACAGCTTCTGATATGTTAGACAGGTAACGACCAATTTTTTTAATTTTCTTTTCAGCATAGGTTTTTAGAGCAGATGTAACCTCAAGATGTCTTCCAGTAACAATAATATTCATAACCCCTCCTTTTATTTAAATAGGTTTCCTCCGCTGCGTTTGTGACGGGATTCCCAGTCCCTCCCTATATTTTGCAACAGTCCTCCTCGCAATTATAATGCCGCTTCTTTTCAACATCTCCGTTATTTGGTAGTCACTAAGAGGCTTTTTGGAATCCTCCTCTAGCACTATCTTTTTCATCATATTCTTTACAGATGTGGACGAAATACTCCCTGTGCCACTTTGGAGTGCACTGCTGAAGAGGGACCTGAAGCCAAAAAACCCATGTGCACAAGATAGATACTTAGTGGATGTAACCCTGCTTATTGTACTCTCATGCATGTTCAGCTCTAACGCAACATCCCTGAGGGTTAAGGGTCTGAGATATTCTAGGCCCTTATCAAAAAACCCCGTCTGAAGATTTATAAGACTTTCGGTTACTCTATATATAGTTTTGTTTCTCTGGTCAAGACTTTTGAGAAGTCCAACTGCAGAGCGTAGCTTTTCGATAAGAAACTGTTTATCCTCTTTTGGAAAGGCATTATTCTGCCGAATAAGGTTTCTATAAAAACTACTGATTCCTAACTTCGGCAAGCCGTCATCATTCAATACAATCTGATACCCTTCTTCTGTCTTGATTACGTATACATCAGGGACGATATAGTTTGTATTGAAGCTGGAGAAATTTCTGCCGGGTTTAGGTTCAAGCCCCACTATAATCTTTACAGCAGCCATAATATCTTTCATAGGTAAGTTGTACTGGTGTGCAATCTGGGCATATTTCTTTTTTTCAAGTTCACCCATATTGTTAATAATTATCTTTTCTACAAGAGTACCTTCGAGGTTAAGCGCCCTGAGCTGTAAGAGCAAACATTCTGAGACGTTTCCTGCGCCTACTCCCATGGGATCAAAACTCTGTATCAAGCTGAGTGCCTTTTCAGCTGTTTCCCTCCGGGTCTTTGCCTCATTTATTATTTCCTCAAGAGATGCTCTCAGATATCCGTTTTCATCTATATTGTTTATTATTATCTCCCCTGCTTTTTTTATGTTTTCCGATTCACCTGAGAGCCTTAGTTGCCATAGAAGATGGTCGTAAAGGTCTGGTTTCTTGGTAAGAAATTGTTCGAATGAGGGGGAATCTACAGTCCCCGGATTAAAATACCCCAGGTCTCTTCCATCAGCCTCCCTCTCTTCAAAGTATTCGTCTGCTGCGAAGTTCATAAGATTTTCGAGAGGGACCTCTGCATCTTCTGGTGATTCCTCAATTTCTACAAGCTCTCTTTCCTCTGGCGTAAGCTCCTTTGTAGATATTTCGTCAACAGATTCCTCAAGGAGTGGATTTTCAATAAGTTCCTGATTAAGAAACTGTAAAAGTTCAAGATGGGGCAATTGCAGAAGTTTTAGCGCCTGCTGAAGCTGAGGTGTAAGTATTAATTTCTGTGCTAGCCTGAGTTCAAGTCTGTTTTCAAGAGCCATTAAAGTGTGAACTCCTCTCCTAGAAAAGCCTCTTTGACCCTGGGGTCTGCTACAATTTTACCAGGTATGCCCTCTTCAAGTATCTCGCCGTTGCTTATAACATATGCCCTGTCTGTTATTGAAAGTGTATCTCTCACGTTATGGTCTGTTATCAGTATTCCAAGGCCACGGCCTTTAAGATAGTTCAGCATCTTTTTAAGCTCTATTATTGCAATAGGGTCTATGCCTGCAAATGGTTCGTCAAATAATAAGAATATTGGTTTTATGGCAATAGCCCTTGCTATTTCGGTTTTCCTCCTCTCACCTCCGGAAAGTTTATAGCTGTCCTTTTTTGCAAGCTCTATAAGGTTAAACTCTTTTAATAAACGTTCTACTTCACTATCAATCTCATTTTTACTGAGTCCCCTTATCTCGAGTATCGCCTTGAGATTATCCTCAACGGTGAGTTTTCTGAATATGGATGGTTCCTGGGGCAGGTAACTTATACCCAGCAAGGCCCTCCTGTACATCGGAAGGCCGGTTAGATCTTCTTTATCAAGAAAGATTTTTCCCCTGTCAGGCTTTACAAGTCCCACCATCATGTTGAAGGTGGTTGTCTTGCCTGCGCCATTAGGACCGAGGAGGCCTACAATTTCACCTTTAGTAACATAAAGGTTCAAATCCTTAACAACTGGCCTTTTGCCATAATTTTTTGAAAGCCCTTTTGCCTCCAGGAGGTGCATAGTTAAATTTCCGTTATTGTCCTTTATTTTTTAGGAAGACCTTGCTGTCTTCAACAAGGAAACGGTCTTCATTCAAAAGGTATGTCATCTTCCTACCCGTAACAACATTTTCACCATCTACAGCTCTTGGTTCACCTGAAAAAATAACCTTTTCTCCTTCGGCATAATAAACAGCTTCCTTGGAAGTAATAACCCTGTTTTCCTTAATTAATTTAACATCCCCTTCTGCGTTAATCCTTATGACATTTCCGGTATCTTTATTATAGTAGACAAGCATCCTGTCAGCATAGATGGTCATATCTGTTGTCCTTGCTACAACAGAATTTTCAAAAAGTGCGGTATGGGTTTGATTATCCGCTGTCAGTATTTCAGAAGTTATGATTATCGGGCCTTTTATCCTTTCTGCTTCTTCTGCAGAAAAAACATTTATTGACAGCAGGAGAAAGATAATTAAAGCCCCGCTGAGGTAGAAAAGCTTACTTATAAAAAGTTGCCTTGACATCATTTAATATGCTCACCTTTTGTTCTTCATCTGCCCTCATGCCCTTGCCCTCAACTTTAAATTTTTTACTCTTAACCTCCACCTGTCCTTCTGTCTTAATCTTTCCTGAAGAAGTTTCATAATCAATCGAGTCGGCTGTTATTACAAAGTCTCTTCCTTCAGCCTTTACCAGACTAGCCGCAGTAAAGTCCTGGTCTAAAAGATTATATACACCCTTATCAGCATAAAGCACCATGCCATTTTTCTGTATAAACATGCTAATTTTACTTAGTTCGGCCTTATCTTCACCTTCTAAAAAATCAGCCTTCTCAGCAGTTAAAGTCCAGACAGCAGCGCCTCTCTTTTTCTGCAAGATCCTGAGCCCCTCAATAAAAGAAGCCCCCTTTAACTGCAAGTCTCCACTGATTTCTATCCCATTTCTCAGCATCATGAAAAGCATGCCGGAAAGCAAGATGGAAAGCCCGATCACTAAAATCTTTTTCATAAAAAAATTTTATCACACACGAAGAACTAAGTAAACCCTGTTAGAAAAATTTTCTAGCGGGTAAAGGGAACGGATAAATTGCTGAACTATTACCCTTTTCATAAAATATTAAGGTATATTATTTACCAAAGCGCCTGTCTTAAGGAACCAAAGATAAAGGGAGGCATTGATTTATGTTACCTCATAAAGACCAGTTCAGTGGCTGTTTGATTGGCCAATGCCTTGGTGATGCACTCGGCTTCGCCGTAGAGGGCTTTTCACCGAAAGCCTGCGAAAGGTATGTCGAAGATATTTTAAAAACAGGAAAAGCCGGAGAGTTTGGACATTGGCCTTTTCCTTTCGGGCAATATTCAGATGACTCTCAGCTTGCTCGTGAACTTATGCAGAGCTATGTAGCATGCAGAAAATTTGATCCAGAAGACTATGCGGAACGGATAAAGATGATCTTCCTAGAGAAAAGAATTGTGGCTTTCGGGTATTCAACAAAGGAGGCTGCAAAAAGATTATGCCAAGGTATCTCCTGGGAAGAATCAGGTGCCCCTCCTCCATCAGCAGGTAATGGTAGCGCCATGCGTGCAGCTCCTATTGGCTTGTTCTTTTTTGATAATCCACAGATGCTTATTCAGGCAGCACATGCCCAGGGCCGGATTACTCATAAAGACCCGCGATGTTCAGCGGGTGCGGTAGCCATTAGTGGCGCAGCGGCGCTAGTACTTCAGGGAAAACTAATAAACCCTGAATCCTTCATCTCCTCCCTTGCGGATTGGGTATTTATTATTGAACCCGACTTTGCCACCGAACTTTTGAAACTTAAGAAATGGATATTAATTCCACCTGAGAAGGCTGTGAGTTTTATATCCAGGGCTGGCCTTGACGCTGACTATATTGATGAAGATGGATGGCAGGGTATATCGCCATTCGTTATTAGCAGTGTGCTATGGAGCCTTTATTCCTTTCTCAGGACTCCTGATGACTACTGGGAAACCATCTGTACAGCTATTGAGGTAGGTGGCGATGTAGATACAACAGCAGCAATGGCAGGAGCAATCAGCGGTGCTTATCTCGGAATCGGTGCGGTTCCATCACACTTAACAAATTATCTTACCGACCGCGGCACATGGAAGTTCGATGAACTCGTAGAATTAGCACATAAGTGTTATGAAATAAAAATGCAATACAAATGATCCCTTATATCACACAATGCTTACCTCGAATAAATCGGCGCACAGATTACTGTCGAAAACCTCGAATCAATAAGCACCTGGCGACTAACTACAACAAATACACGATATTTTTTGGGGTCATGAGAAGTACCTTTGCATACCCGGTAAAGATCGCCACGCCTCATAAATCTACCTGATAAGACAGGACATCCTCTGCTTCTTTGTTAAGCTTATCCGCTTTTTTATTCAGAATATCGAGGTCTTTTAAGTCTCTTTCAATTTTTACCTGTCTTTCAATATAATCTTTTACTGCTTTCTCAATCAATTCTGACTTATTTTTTTGTTTACCAAATAACTCTTCAATGCTTTTAATCAGTTCTTCTGAAATGGTTATAGATGTCTTGATTTTCATACTACTACTACTACTACTACTACTACTACTACTACCATTGTCTGATTAAAGTCAATTGCTTTTACTTTATCCACCAGTTGCATTAACCTAAATGTTGCATAAAATATGATGCAGACATGCTGAGAACAACTCAACTTCGAACGAATCGGATGCGTAACATTTGGTTCGCATTTTTTCTTGAAAGAGTGAGATCATTTGTATATGATAACAACAGAGATTTAGGAAAGAATGGGCAGCAGGCTAAAAGAAAATAGAGACTGATAGCAAATGCTTCGCACTTTTTTAGCCTGCAACCGTTAGCCGCGATTGCGGGCAGTGAAAAAAACAAAAATAGAACCGTCTCAATAAAAATGCTAAAAAACCGAGAGAGTGGTTGGGTAAGGCAGGAACTTCCCTGGCGAGCAACCTAGCAGGAGAGACTTTTGAAAATTAGAGAGGTGTTCGAAAACAGGAATCCCTTTGGAGCGCTTATCGGGGTTTCCTCATTGATTGTCGCTCTGCTGTATTTAGCGGGATTTTCTTTCAGGTGGTCATACTATTACAACTTTGGTGTTCAGCATGTTGTTTTCAAACTTAGCTTCCAGTCATTCTTGGTAACGGCAATCGAGTTAATCAGAGAACCCAGGAATCTTTTGCTAGCGTTTCTCATTATTACCGGCCCTCTGATTGTGGTGAATGGCGTCATCAGGTTTATCAAGCATTCTGCAAGTGTGAACCGCCATCGAATTTTAAGTAAATGCGCAACAGCTCTCGTCAAGTTGTTCTGTTTAGATTCTCCGCTCGTCCTCGATTCAATCATGGCTGTCCTGCTGCTCTATTCGACTTTCATGCTGAGTTCACATCTGGGCTATACGACCTTCAAGAAGCATATCATCGACTCTCCTGACAATCCCTTACCAGCTGTTACGGTGATAATAGAGGACAATGAAAACAAATTAGCGCTCCGATGTGGCGCTGAAGAAGAAGCACCCGTACAATTGATAGGTAACGCCGGAAAGATTCGAGTAATCCAGGAAGCCTATCAGACATGCAACAGTGAAACGACCAAGTGGAGGCTTCTCTACAGAGACGATGAATCGATATATCTGTTTGCAAGCAGATCAGAAAAGTCGATTGGTCACGGCAGACCTTTGACATTAATAATGCCAAACGACAAGAAAACATACCTTATAATGGAATAGGAGTCTATCATGAGCCTGATTACTATCATGTTGCTATTAGCAACACTTTCATTACCTTTGGGACTGGCGCCGGCAAAGGCGTTTGCCCAAGACGTTGAAGGGGTCCCGGTCACGTTGATGCGAAATGATGAAGTGGTAGGGACACCGGAAGACAATCTATCAGGAGATAAATTGTAAAAATGGAATATATTCAAAACTGCATCAAGAACCGCATATCATTCTCAAAAAATAGCCTTATATCATCTATCGAATACTTGAGCATAGTCATCCTCTCCACACCCATTCCAAATGCAAATCCCGAATATATTTCGGGATCGTATCCAACCATTTCGAAAACCTTCGGATTTATCATACCCGCGCCTAATATCTCAAGCCACCCCGTGCTTTTACAAACCCTGCATCCTTTCCCGGAACAAAAGATGCACCCTATGTCCACCTCAGCACTCGGCTCTGTAAACGGGAAAAAACTCGGCCTGAATCTTACAGGGGTCTCCACAGTAAAAAAGCTGTGGATAAACGATTCCAATACTCCCTTGAGATCGCTGAAGGCGATATCTATATCAACCATGAAACCTTCTACCTGGTGGAACATCGGGGTATGGGACACATCTGCATCACATCTGTAAACTTTCCCGGGAGCGATAATCTTTAAAGGCGGCTTCCTTTTTTCCATAACCCTTATCTGGACAGGAGAGGTGTGAGTCCTGAGGACAACATCATCAGAAATATAAAATGTATCCTGCATGTCCCTGGCAGAATGGTCTTTCGGCATATTTAATGCTTCAAAATTATAATAGTCGAGTTCTACCTCGGGGCCCTCTTCAACCTCGAAACCCATTGAAACAAATATCCCGATTATTTCAGAAAGTACTTTATTGATAGGATGCTCCCTGCCAAACGGTGTATATTTCCCTGGCAGGGTTATATCTATAGTCTCTGACAGAATACGCTTCTTATGCTCTTCTTTTTTAAGAAAAGCCTCCAACCTGTTTATTTCTTCTTCGATATAATCCTTAACTTCATTGATTGCTTTGCCGTATGCCGGCCTTAACTCGGGAGAGATTATGGAAAGGGCCTTGAGTTTTGATGTAACAAGACCCTTTTTACCTAAATATTTTATCCTAAGCTGCTGGAGTTTAGCTACAGATGTGGCTGATTTTGATTCTTCCAGAAATAAATTTTTTAGAGAAAGGAGTTCCTCCACTTCTTAATTCAATTTTTTACTTTTTCTACGAGTTGACTGAAAGCAGATGGATCATTGTAAGCCATATCCGCAAGCGCTTTCCTGTTTAATGCTATATTTGCATTCTTCAGTCTTGACATAAACTGGCTATAACTAAGCCCAAATGCACGTACAGCAGCATTTATCCTGATAATCCAGAGAGACCGAAATTCCCGCTTCTTCGCTCTACGATCCCTATATGCATATTGCAGCGCCTTATCAACAGCCTCTGTAGCTACCCTATAAAGGCGGCTTTTAGCTCCATAGTAGCCTTTCGCCCTTCCTAATATCTTCTTTCTTCTTCTCCTTGTCTTATATCCACCCTTTGCCCTTGGCATCTATTCCTCCCAATAAAAGTGAAAAGTTATAAGTTATAAGTTATAAGTTTTTAAAACTTTTCACTTTTCACTTTTCACTTTTCACTTTTTTATAAGTATGGTACAAGTCTTTTCATATTAGCATATTCACTATCGGAAACTAAAGCCGCTTTTCTCAAGTTTTTTGTCCTCTTTGAAGATTTTCCAGTAAGAAGATGGCTCTTATACCCTCTCCTTCTCATTATCTTCCCTGTGCCTGTTACTTTAAATCTCTTTGCAGCCCCTCTATGGGTTTTAATCTTTGGCATTTCATCTTCCTCCACTTATATCCTTAACTTACACTGATTACTTCGGCGCAATAACCATTGTTATACTTTTACCTAAAAGTTTTGGTTGCTGTTCAATGTTAAACTTTCCGGTAAGTAATTGAATTATCCTTTCAAATACCTTCATACCCAATTCAGGCCTGACAATCTCTCTGCCTCTAAAAAACATCGTTATCTTGGCCTTGTTGCCATCATCAAGAAAACGTCTGACACTTTTCACCTTCAGCCCAAGGTCGTATTCTGTTATTTGAGGCCTGATCTTGATCTCTTTAACCGCGATCGTTTTCCTCTGTGTCTGCCTCTTGCTTAACTGGTACCTGTATTTTCCAAAATCTAATACCTTACAGACCGGAGGGACAACATTTGATGCTACTTCTACGAGGTCAAGATCTCTGTCGTCAGCAATCTTTAATGCATCGCTTAATGGTACAACACCAAGTTGCTTTCCATCAACGTCTATTAGCCTGACTTCCTTCGCTCTTATCTGTTCATTAACTCTTATATTTCTAGTTATACTCTCACCTCCTGAATATTGACTTCAAAACTCTAAACTCTTATCCCTTTCCATGACTTTTATTTTATTGATAAATTCATCTATCGTGAATGGGCCTATATTTTCACCTGTACGTTTTCTAACAGTAACCTTCTTTTCCGATTCTTCCTTATCTCCTATTATAACCAAATATGGCACCTTCCTTATAGTGGCATTCCTGATTTTATAGCCAATCTTTTCGTTGTCAACATTTAGCAGAGTCCTTATTCCTTCTGATCTCACCTTTTTATATAAAGATAACGCATAATCAGTATGCCTCTCAGCAATTGTAAGTATCTCAACCTGCACAGGTGCAAGCCATAAAGGAAATGCTCCTGCATAATGTTCTATCAGTATCCCGAAAAACCTCTCTAAAGACCCCATCAACGCCCTGTGTATCATTATAGGCATGTGTTCTTTGCCGTCACTTCCTCTGTATTTTATATCAAATCTTTCGGGGTTATTGAAATCAACCTGTATAGTGCTGCACTGCCAGGGCCTGTTAAGAGAATCTTTGACTTTTATGTCTATTTTAGGACCATAAAAAACGCCCTCTCCCGTATCTATCTCATATGAAAGCCCCTTTAATTCAAGCGCCTTTTTAAGTGCATCGGTTGACCTTTCCCAGTTCTCAAGACTTCCAACATGCTTTTCAGGTCTTGTAGAAAGATAAATATCATAGCGCTCAAAACCAAAGACCTTCAGTATGAATAGAGTAAACTCAAGGACGCTCAGTATCTCATCTTCTATCTGATCTTCCCTGCAGAATATATGTGCATCATCCTGTGTAAAACCTCTGACACGCAAAAGGCCATGCAGTACGCCGGAACGTTCATATCTATAGACCGTTCCTAATTCAGCATATCTTATTGGAAGGTCCTTATAACTCCTCAATGAAGTTTTATATACATGAATATGGAAAGGACAATTCATAGGCTTAATCTCATAGTCTACACCATCGATCTCCATTGGAGAATACATATTCTCCCTGTAAAAATCCAGGTGGCCGCTCTTCTGCCATAGATGTAGTTTAGCTATATGAGGGGTATAAAGAATTTTGTAATCCGCCTTATAATGTTCATCCAGCCAGAAATTTTCTATTGTCCTTCTTATCAATGCACCGTTTGGGTGCCAGATGATAAGTCCAGCGCCTATTTCCTCACTGACGCTGAACAGATCAAGTTCCTTACCAAGCCTTCTGTGGTCCCTTTTCTTAACTTCCTCAAGGAAATCGAGGTATTTCTTTAAATCCTTCTCCTCTTTAAACGCTGTACCATAAATCCTCTGGAGCATCTTATTCTTTTCATCCCCGCGCCAATATGCACCTGCAATACTCAATAATTTAAATGCAGAAACCCGGCCTGTAGAGTTGATATGAGGCCCCCTGCAAAGGTCTATAAAATCTCCTTCTTCGTATAAAGAGACCTCTTCGTCTGTTATCTCATCGAGAAGTTCAACCTTGTAATCCTCACCTTTTTTTCTAAATAACTCGGTCGCCTCTTCCCGTGAAATAATCCTGCGCACAAATGGATTGTTTTGTCTTATTATCTCTGACATCTTTTTTTCTATCGAAGAGAGGTCTTCTGGTATAAAAGTCCTGTCCAGATCGAAATCATAATAAAAACCTTCATCTGTTGCAGGACCTATTGCAAGTTTTGCATCAGGGAAGAGTTCTTTCACAGCATGAGCCATTATATGGGATGTGCTATGCCTGTAAGTCTTCCAATCCTCATTGGAATTAATATTGATATTCTTAATTCCCAAACCTCCATGCAAAAATTCTGTGGAATGTATTTCTTACCACTCCGAATATCTATAATAAACAATCTTATTCTTATATTTCAAAATTTTTCTTGTAGGATATTCTGTACATGCAGTAAATTTCTGAAAGCATAAAATTCTACCTTGCACATAAGTGCCACGTCAAGAAAATTCAGCCTTGTTACATGTATGCGGGAAATGTTTTATAATAAAAAAATGGCTTTACTCGAGATAAAAAAATTTCCAGAAAAGATTCTAAAAGAAAAGGCAACTCCTTTAAAAAATATAGACTCTCATATCCAGCGCCTTATAGACAACATGATAGAGACGATGTATGCTGCGAAGGGTGTGGGGCTCGCAGCAAATCAGATAGGTGTTTCAAAGAGATTATGTGTGATAGATACAAGCCTAAAAGAGAACAAGAGACCACTTGTAGTACTGATAAACCCTGTAATAATTCAAAAAGAAGGCATGGTTGAGGCTGAAGAAGGTTGTCTGAGCATCCCCGGATATTCGACAACTATAAAAAGGGCTGAAAGGGTATATGTGAGGGGTCTTAATAGAGAAGGTAAGACCCTGGGCATAGAAGGGGCAGGTCTTCTCGCCAGAGCCCTGCAGCATGAAATAGATCATCTCGACGGCCTCCTCATTATCGACAGGATAAGTCCTATTAAAAGGGAGTTTTTTAAGAGAAAATATAAAAAGTTCTTAAAGGAATCAACGAAACAATGATCAATTATCAATGAGCAATACAAAATTAACATTGAAAATTACAGATATAAATACTTTCCTCTTAATTGTTAATTGATAATTGATAATTTTAACTTGAAATATGAGAATCATTTTCTTTGGTACCCCCGCATTTGCCATCCCTTCACTCACTGCCCTCCTTCATTCAGGAGAAGAGGTCCTTGCAGTTGTTACGCAGCCTGACAAAAGAAAGGGAAGAGGACGTGTATCTTCCTCTCCACCAGTTAAAGAACTTGCTATCGATAAAGGAATTAAGGTTTTACAGCCAATAAATATAAAAGACCCTTTATTTCTTGGCGATCTTTCTAACATAATGCCTGAACTCATTGTTGTTGTTGCATATGGAAAGATATTGCCTGCACAAATTCTTAAGCTTCCTTCTCATGGCTGTATCAATGTGCATGCCTCGCTGTTACCGAAATACAGGGGAGCAGCTCCGATCCAGTGGGCTATAATTAACGGTGACAAAAAAACAGGCATAACTACAATGCTCATGGATGAAGGACTTGATACAGGTAATATCCTGTTACAGGAAGAGACAGAAATACACGATGATGACAATGCAGAGATTCTTTGCAAAAGGCTTGCAGAGTTAGGTGCATCAATGCTGGTTAAAACTATAAAGGGCATAAAAGACGGATTCATTAAACCAACTCCCCAGGCAGGGACTCCAAGTTATGCCCCCACTTTTAAGAAAGGGGACGGAAGGCTTAATTGGTCGATGACTGCAAGAGAGATATTTAACTTTATCCGGGGTATGTATCCGTGGCCATGTGCCTATTGTTATCTAAATAAAGAAAGGATTAAAATTACCAGGGCAAAGGTACTCGAAGGCACTGGTTCACCCGGCAGGATTGAGAAGACAGGTGAAAAATTTATCGCGGGGACTGGAGAAGGGCTAATCTTAATAATTGAGCTTCAACCGGAGGGCAAAAAACCGATGTCCGCTAAAGCCTTTCTTCAGGGGAGACGATTAAAAGAGGGTGCCTTTTTTGATTAATCGCAGATGGGTCAGAGGTATTACACTTAAAATTTTATATCCTCTACTCATGCTCGCCGGCGCTTTTTTTAAAAACAAAAAAGAATCTTTTCAGAAATTTATTATTAGCCTTAATAATAAACTTGTTAAAAGAGAAAGGCCGCATACAAAAAAGATATTGCTTCTATTGCCACATTATCTTCAGATAAATGAATGCAACATCAGACTTACCTATAACATTTATAATTGTAAAGGATGCGGCAGGTGTGAGATTAAAGACCTGATTCAGATTGCTGATGAAAACCATTTAGAACTTTTTGTTGCAACAGGCGGTTCTCTTGCACGGAGGATTATAAACGAAATAAAACCGGAAGCAGTTGTTGCCGTTGCATGTGAGAACGACTTAAGCAGCGGAATAGTTGACACTTATCCGCTCCCGATATTGGGAATAACAAATGAACGCCCATTCGGACCATGTCTTAACACCAGAGTTGATTTAGCGAAAGTTAAAGAGGCAATAGAGTTTTTTGGCAAGACTAATTAACCTAAATGTTGCATAAAAAGTGAGGCAGACATGCTGAAAAACCCCGCCAAAGCGATAAAATTTTATTCTGATACACATGACTGTACATTTAATCTTTATTGCATTTTGCAGAAAGGCTGGCTGGCTAGGCTGAAGGGCTATAAGGTATCGCTGGTCGGGCTTTTTCATCATATCTGCCTCACAAATTGAATAAAAGTTTTGCAACTGGTGAGTAAAGATGCATAAAGAAAAAAGTAATTTAATAAAGTTTCCTCTTTATATACTCACATTCATTTTACTGGGGCTCATCTTTGGCTATCTTAGTTTCAAGATTCTGAGTTTTAGCCGGACAGTTGAGGTTCCTGAACTATGCGGGAAGAGCCTTCTGGAAGCAAATAAGCTCCTTACAAAGAATGGGCTATACATCAAGATTGAGGGTGAAGATTATGATTCCACAGTCCCTGCAGGAAACATACTTAGACAGGATGTACCGGCAGGGAATAAGGTTAAAGAACGAAGAACTATAAAAGTCATTCTTAGCAAAGGCCCGAGTATAAAATCAATTCCCCTCCTAGTCAACGAAACACTAGCAAATGCTGAATCCATACTGCTTCAGAAAGGACTGAAGCTAGCAAAAATAATAATGGTCCATTCAGACACAGTTGAAAAAGACAGAATATTAGCTCAAAAACCTGAACCTGATGAGCAGCTGAGCACCAATATCACGGTACTTGTCAGTCGTGGCCCATATGATATAATCTATTACTGTCCTGATTTCAAAGGCATGTCTCTTGAACAGGCTGATGACATTATAAAAAAGCTGAACCTGCAAATACAAACTAGCGGTACAGGAGAGATAATAGAATCACAAAAACCAGCGCCCGGTAAACAGATAAAGGCGAGTGATAAAATCCTCTTAAAACTAGCTGAGGATATATTTCACTTTAATTTATTTTAAATGGGGCTCTTGCAAAAGTCTGAAAAAGCTTTTCTGTCATAGTGAGCCTGTCGAACTATGACCATAAATCAAAAGGTTATATCACCCTTCGACAAGCTCAGGGTGACAATTCAGGAATTTTGCAAGAGCCTCAAATTTTAAATCATGGATTCCCGGAAATAACATGACGATGATAGCACCTTCAATACTGTCTGCCGATTTTCTGAAACTCGGCGAAGAGATACAGGCAGCCGAGGCAGCAGGGGCTGATATGCTTCATATCGATATTATGGATGGACATTTTGTTCCCAACATAACTATAGGCCCCTTTATAGTAGAATCGATCCGTAAAATCACATCTTTACCACTTGACGTCCACCTCATGATTGAGGAACCGGACAAATATCTGAGGGATTTCATAAAAGCAGGCGCTGATTACCTGACAGTCCATTATGAGGCATCTGTGCACCTGCACAGGACAGTTCAGTGGATAAAGGAAAGCGGGGTAAAGGCTGGCGTCTCGCTTAATCCTGCAACCCCTGTATGGAACCTTGAGCATATACTGCCATACACAGACATTGCACTCCTGATGTCTGTAAATCCGGGCTTTGGCGGACAGGAATTTATTCCAGAGGTCATTGAAAAAATAAAAATATTAAAAAAACTCCTCAGAGAGAAAGGGCTTTCAACTCTTATAGAGGTAGACGGAGGTGTAAAAATCGAGAATGCACCGGAAATTATATCTGCGGGAGCAGATATTCTTGTAATGGGTTCTGCTTTTTTTAATTCTAAGGATTATGGAACAGTTATCAAACAATTTAGAGAAATTCTCAAAAATAGATAGCATTCTTTCCCAGGCAGAAAAGCTGAGAGAAAAGTCCTTTTATCCGCAATCTCTCAGATTGTTCAAAAAGGCGCTGCAGGGATACACTAAAATATGTGATCAGGATGGAATATTTCACTGCATGTTTTCGTTAGGTGATACTTACAGGATGGTGGGCAATTTTGAACTTTCTGCAAAAAGTTACTCTAATGCAATTGAACTTGCTAAAAAAACCAGGGCTTCTATTAAGGTTGCTGATGCTAAGGTTGGGTTGGGTCTATCATTGAGGGCACAGGGTAAGTGGAAGGAAGCTGTAAGACTCATCCGTGAATCAAAAAAAATATATCAGAAAAAAGACGACAGGCAGGGTATTGCTTTTACGCTATGGGCAGAGGCAGGAGCCTTAAGAATAAAAGGGGATATTAACGGCGCAATCAGGATTTTCAAAGAATCCCATAAGATATTTAAATCTATTAAAGACGTCCATGGGACCGGTTATTGTCTATGCGGCCTCGGTGGCACATCCCGCATTGCCGGGCAATTTAAAGATTCCCTCAATTACTATATCTCTGCAAACAGGTTGTTCTCCGATATAAAAGACACTTTTGGGAAAGCCTATTCTTATTGCGGCATTGGAAATGCACACAGAATGCTAAAAGATTATAAAAGCGCCTTTACCAATTTTTCAAAGGCAACCCGGCTATATAAAAAAATAGGTGATAAGGTAAGTTATTCATATACCATATGGAGTCTGGCAATTACTCATAAGATGACTGGCAATTACAAAATGGCTCATGATTATCTTATCAAGGCAATGATGCTTTTCAAGAAGACAAAAGATCCCAGAGGGATAATCTACTGCAGGCTTGGACTTGGAGAAATCGCCCTATTAAAAGGCAAAAAAACCGCTGCAAGGAAATATCTATCGGCATCTTTACAAGAATCAATTAAAAATAATTTCGCTGTTGAGAAGTGTCATGCAAAGACTCTGATATACTGTACGGGGATTATTAGTAAAGGGTGGCGGGGGGGATTTTCTGAGAAAATCGATAACAGATGTTATAATAGGCTTGGACTTAAGCTCGGATTTCAAGGATTACCTTTAAATATCCCATAATAAAAAATAATAACCAAACCGTTACCGTAACCGTAGACAAGTATTTATTAGTAATCGGGGAGTTGAACATGGGGGTATTGAATATACCCAACACACTCACAATAACAAGGATAGTTATCATCCCTATATTTATAACCTCAATAATATATAAACGCTATGATTATTCCCTTTATCTTTTCACAATCGCCGCGCTTACAGATTTATTTGACGGGCTTTTTGCGCGTATTAAAAATCAAACAACTGCTTTAGGCACTTTTCTTGATCCCCTCGCAGATAAATTCCTGCTTGTTACAGCATTTATTATTTTATCCAGTTATGGCTTAATACCTAAATGGCTTACAGTAACAGTTATAAGCAGGGACATCATTGTAATTACAGGCTGGTTTTTACTGTACTTCATTACCGGCACAGCAAGGGTTGAACCAACAGTACTTGGCAAAGCTGCAATATGGGTACAAAGTATATTTATCGCTTATGTTCTTATTGATATCAATCTTCACTTCCTGCCGGATATGCCTAAGTTGCTTCTGTGGATAACTGCAGGGCTTACAATAGTCTCCGGACTTCACTATATTTTCAGAGGATTAAAACTAGCACATGCAGGCTGAAAAAGGTATAAAGATAGACAATATTCATCCAGGCGGTCTGGCCGAAAAAATAGGACTTATTCCTGGCGATTTACTCCTCTCTATAAACTCGCATAAATTGCGCGACCCAATTGACTTCTTATTTTACAGTACTGATGATATTCTCGATATTGAAGCAAGCCGGGGTGAAAAAAGTTTTAATATCCGGGCGGTCCGGAAGGGCAGTGAAAGTTTTGGTATAGATTTTAAGCCTTTTAAGGTCATGACATGTAAAAACAATTGTATATTCTGTTTCATAAAACAGCTTCCAAAAGGGCTCAGGAAAACACTCTATATAAAAGATGAGGATTACAGAATGTCATTCCTATACGGAAATTACATCACTCTCACGAATATAAGCAAAGAAGATAGAAAGCGCATAATGGATCAGCGGTTAAGCCCCCTATACATTTCCGTTCATTCAACAAATAGGTCCTTGAGGAATAAACTTCTTGGAAATATGAAGGCTCCTGACATCCTTAAAGAACTCAAATTCTTTAGTGACAATAAGATAAGGTTTAACATACAGATTGTCCTATGCCCAGATTACAATGACGGGGAAGAACTGCAAAAGACTCTTAGTGATCTTTACAGGTTCTATCCTTATGTCCTGTCGATTGCAGTTGTGCCAGTTGGCCTGACCATGTACAAAAAACATAACATTCGACCTGTTGAAAAGGCAGATGCTGAGCATACAATAAAAATCATAGAATCGTATCAGAAGAGGTTCAGGAAAAAACATGGCAACCCTGTCGTATATGGGGCGGATGAGCTATATTTAAAGGCAGAATATCCATTTCCACCTCTTAAGGATTACGGGGATCTACATCAGATAGAAAATGGTGTTGGAATGGTGCCTCTGTTTATTAATCAGGCAAAAAAACTCAAACTCCCTAAGATATTACAGCGCAAAAAGAAATTCCTTACCTTTACCGGACTAGCATTCTATCCCTTTCTTAAAAACTTCATAACAAGACTTTTTGAGAAAGAAAACCTCAATATTATTGATGTAGTACCTATCGAGAATAAGTTTTTGGGTTCATCTATTACAGTTGCAGGGCTGCTGACAGGGAGGGATGTAATAAGAACATTATTAAACAGAACAGAAGGCCATGAAACAATACTTGTACCTGATGTTGCTCTTAATGAAAAAAACAGATTTCTGGATAACGTCTCTATAAATGATATGGAAGAAGTGCTCGGAATTCCTGCAAAGAAAATTAAATCAACACCAGAGGGACTTATAAAAGTAATTACTGAAAAAGGATAAAAACCTTACACGATAAACATATATTGACAGATAGAACCTTTAATGATAAGATTTTTACAATGAGAAATACC
>Ga0172375_10005401_pt1 | contig 18481 bp, 30 predicted proteins | sample LakKiv1m_FD_114537 | JGI IMG/M metagenome (GOLD analysis project Ga0172375, IMG submission 114537) | Freshwater microbial communities from Kabuno Bay, South-Kivu, Congo - kab_092012_11.1m | ecosystem: Environmental > Aquatic > Freshwater > Lake | place: Democratic Republic of the Congo...
AAACAAAAAAGTTCATCCCCATACATTAAGACATAGTTTTGCAACACATTTGTTAGAAAATGGGGTGGATATTAGGTTTATTCAAGAATTACTTGGGCATTCAAATCTCTCGACGACAGAATTATATGCTCACGTATCCTCTGCTCAACTAAAAAAGATTGAGAGTCCGATCGATAGTATGATGACTTAACCAAAACCCTTATAAACTCTTATTTTGTCAGAAAAGAGTAGGAATAAGGTAAAACAAGTTCTTATGTATTAAATGAAACAAAGATATATGTATAAGGAGGATTTATAATGGCATACGGAAGTGGCAGTTTTAGAGGAGGATCTAGCAGAGGCGGCGGCTTCAACAGAGGCGGCGGCGGATTTAGACCTAGAAGAGATTTTGGCGGACCAAGAGAAATGACTAAGATAAAATGTAGTGATTGCGGAAAAGAAGCTGAAGTTCCTTTCAAACCAAGAAACGATACACCTGTTTATTGCAAGGAATGTTATTTCAAGAAAAAAGGAATAACACCAAGAGAAAACAGATCTGAAGAAAAGACTGAAAAATCTGAAGACAAATCTGAAGAATCAGACAAATCTGAAGAATCAGACAAATCTGAAGAATCAGACAAATCTGAAGAAGAGTATTAATCAAGGTATTAAATGAGTTGATTTTATTTTATTTTTTGTATATTTATGCTTTTATTATGGCATAATTTGAAAGAGAAAGAGTATATCTGATAAGAGATATCTTTTTATAGTATAATCTTACTAATCTATTATGTCTTTAATAGGTAAGTCTGTTATTGGGATTGACGAATTTGGAAATGGGGGATTAAGACTAGAAAATCTTCCTGAAGAATTTAGGAGAGTGGGAGAAAAATTTCCATTAATTGTAACAGGATATTTAGAAAGGAGATATACGCATGCAACGTATGGCTCAGAGAAATTTGGGTCAAAAAAGTCTAGAAGATTTTTTGGTTCTAAGACAGACCTTTCAGAAGTTTTAAGAGCAAGCAGACACTATTTAACAGAGCACCCCAATTTTTTATATATGGTAATCCCTCATTCAAGGTTAATTTTACCAGATTATCTCTCAATAAGGGCAGAAGCAGCAGTATGCCTTGCATTAAGGTTCATTTATGAATATAAATTAGACCCAAATAATACAGTATTACTAACTCATGAAATTAATGGTAAGAAGAACTCGGGAATTGTACATAACCTAATTAGTGCATGGTTTGATAGTTTTTTGCTTCCAATAAAACATTTCTCAAAAGACGGAAAAGCTGAGGAAAGAAACCCTAGCTTAAAGGCAGCAGATATGATTGGTTATTACCTTGGTGCATTAAAACTTTTTGGGGATCATCAAAACTGGCCACATAGACAAAAGAAAACAGAATTGAATCAATTATTAGAATATTCTCATTTGATTAGTTTTTAAGCAAGACTTTTAAATTAGACTTTACTATAATTTTTATGGTTTGTTATAAATGTGGTTATAATGACAAAAAAGAAGAGGAAAGGCAAGGTAAAAGACTTTGCCAGATATGTCTTCATTTTTCTCCAGAATCAGAAGAGAAGTTTATCCAGTATGTTGAAGAAAAAATAGACTGGACAGTATTAGATACATATAGAAAATATGGGCAGGAGATAGGACAAAAACTTAAAAAAGGCATGGATGAAAAAGCAAAGTCTGGAAGAATAATGACAAGAGCACCGCTTGGATATGAAATAATTCTTGGAGAATTAAAGCAGAATGCAGACGCTTCTCGGGTTCATTCTTTATTCAAGACTTTTTTAGATAAAGAATATTCTTTAAACTCTTTGTCAAAACATTATGGGCTAAGTGTTAATGGGCTAAAAAAAGTTCTGACAAATAGAACATATTTGGGAGAAGTTAAATTTGCAGGTAAATTGAATAAGGGCAACCATGAACCACTAATCTCTCCAGAAATATTTTATGCTGTTCAAAGAAAGCTAAAAGAAAAACTGACTAAGAAAAGTATTGAGAAGAAAGATTAATTCTAATAGAATCTCAGTGCCTCTCCACGGGCTTGATAAAGGATTTAAGATTTATAAGCTTTTAAACTTTCTGTTTTTTAAAGCATAGATTTAAAAGAGTTTTTTGCCAAATTTTTGTATGAAAAAAATGCATTTTTGCAAAGATTGTGATAAGTTGTTAAAGCTAGAAGAAAAAGATGGAAAGCTTTATGCTCTATGCTCTTGTGGTAGTAATCAAATAGTTGAAGAACAAATAGTCACTTCTGAAAGACAAGAAAGAAAGCCCAGAATAGGAAGAGGAATTGCTCAACAAGAAAATAGCTTAGATGGATTTCCGCATATTTGTTCCAAATGTGGTTATGATAAAGCAGATATAACTGATTTGGGTGCACCCTATGGAGATGAATCAAATATTTATTTATTAAAATGCAAGAAATGTGGTCATACAGAAAGACAAACAGACGGAACAAGTAACTCAAGATAAAACTTAATTACAACTTTTTAAAAATCTTCCAGACAGCAAATAAAGCAGATAAGGTAGCAACAAAAAAGCTAAAATATAGAACATTTAAGTTTATATTCCAATTAGACAGTTTAGCAAAATCATAAAAAACATAAATTGCAAATGTTAGAAACAAGCCGTATCCATAAATCTTTTTCTTTTCAATAGCAATAAATAATCCCAAAATAGCAATAACCATCTCAATAATTATAGAAGCGTATTGTAAAAATTGTAAGTCCATATTACTTATAATACTCTTTTACTTTTTTTGTATTTAATAATACAAATGCAATTAAGTAAAATATAATGCTCGCAAGGAATAAAGGTAAGAATAATCCCATTATTCCTCCACCATTGCCAGAATTAGTAAAAATCAAAATAATAAGTATAAAATTAATAATAACATTTACTCCCCCGGTAATCATGAATAGCATTCTTGCCCAGTTATTCTTACTAGCCAATAATCCAATAGAAGCAATTATACATAATGCAGCGATGAATACACCCGATAACCCTACCGAACCTATGTTTCCCCAAGCAAAGAATATTCCCAGAATACCAATACTAATTATACTTGTTGGCTTATTTGACATATAAGAGTTATACCTTTTATATATTTAAATCTTTGTTTTATATAAAATAAAAAATTATCTGTAAGAGGTCTGTCTATGTGCTCTAGCTTTAGAGTCATCTGGTTTATACGCTTCTTTTCTTCTTGTATCTGCTACAAGTAAGTTTCTATCATAAGCAACAAATGCTTGCTTTAATTTATCTTCTTTTGTAAATTTTAAAATTGCTCTTGCAATTGAAAGTCTAGATGCTTCAATTCTTGCATTCATTCCGCCGCCCTTAACATTAACAAAGATATCGTAATTTGGTTCCCCTAAAACTTCTTTTGCAATCATTAAAGGTTCTTTTAGCTCTAATTGTTGCATAAATGGATAGAATTTTATTGGTCTTTTGTTTATAGTTACAACTCCTGTTCCTTGTTTAATTGTTGCTTTCGCAACAGCCAACTTTCTTTTTCCTGAAATAACTATATCATTCATTTTACAATAATTTTACAATATCTTTAATTAAAATATATTTCATTGGTTTTTTAAAACCTAACTTCTTAGCATGTTTTGCTTCAGCTTCCTTTAGGTCTCCAGTTCCAACAAAACATTTTAGATTATGATAAGCAGCTTTTCCTCCACTTCTATTCCAAGGTAGCATTCCACGAATCATTCTTTTAACAAGGAAATCTGGTAGCTTTGACATTTTAGGACCTTTTTGTGAGCTTCCACCTTTCTTTCTTAATACTTTTATTTTTTCAAGTATATCATCTTTGTTTCCAGAGATTACTGCTTCTTCAACATTTATAACTATAACTTCATCTCCTTTTAATAAAGCTTTAGCAGCATAGCTTCCAATTCTTCCAACTACTTCATCTTTTGCATCTATTATTATTTTCATCTTATAAGTTTATACTCATTTATCTTTTTATCTAGCTCTTGATGTATAAATGATAACTCTGATTTAGATTTTTTTATTTTTTCAACTGCTTTTTCAGAAGCAGAAAGAGCCATTATTTTGACTTTTTTTGTGAAATTGCCAGAACTTAAAATTTTTCCAGGAACTAGGATCTTATCATTATCATTACATAATTTTTCCAGACTTTCTAAGTTTATCTTAAATTGTTTTTTTCTAGGCATAACAAGAATTTTAGCTAATTCTGGATTTATCTTTTTCAGTTTTACTATAGTTTCAACTAAGCACGGATTTGCTTTTTTTCTCATTCTTCTTTCTATTCTTGTTTTACTGATTCTTCTTAGTTTCATTTTTTATCCTTATATTTATGAGGGAGAGAGGATTCGAACCCCTGAAGGCACTGAGCCATTTGGTTCTTAGCCAAACCCATTTGACCGCTTTGGTACTCCCTCGTATTTAATCGAGAGCTTTAGACAATTCTGATAAATTATCTTCCAAAGCAGCAATTGCTTCTGTGAATATCTCTTCTGGTTTTATTTGACCCCAAGATTCAATCACAAATATTAAATTTCCTGTTGATTTTATTTCCACTCCTTTAAAATTATCTATGTCTGTTTGGTCTAAATCACATTTCCATTCATCTTTTGATTTTAATTTTCCATCAAATTCAAATATATTTGGGAACAAATTAGCCAATTCTTCATGTTTTTCTCCGTCTTTAGCAATCGTTATTTTAACCCCTTCTCTATAAAAGACAAGGCCAGGCGTGAACTTTGCATGAACTCTTCCTCTTCCAACTCGCGCCTTAGCAACAACTTCTAAACCCTGATCATTTTCTAATAGAACAATTGGCATTTCATTATAAACAACTTCTTTTCCCAAATCTTTTGATAAAACTTCTCTACCTTCAACATTTAATTTTAACTCAAGAGTACATTTATTACAGCCCTTACCTTTGCAGGAACATTTATCATATTCTGTTAGCTTCTCACTCTTTAAGGGAATTAATCCAAGCCTATGAGCAATTATCTCATCGTATAACGCAGAGTCATTTCTGTAAATATCTACTTCATCAATAGCAAGAGTTAGAATTTCATTAACACTCCTTCTTATAGCATTTGCTAAGCTAATGTTCATTTCTGTTTCAAATGTTATTTTTTCAGGTGTTTTTTGTATTAGTTTCATCATTTTATCTTGTTTTTTTAATTTATAAGTTTATACTCTTCTACCTCTTCTACCTCCGCCTTGTTTTGGTCCCCCTCTTGGAATTCTTGTTGTATCAGATATATTAATTATTTTAAATCCCTCTTTTGTCAGTGTTTTAACAACTGCGTGAGCTCCGGGCCCAGGCCCAGTAGAATTTGTTTGTCCTCTAATTCTTACATAAAAAGAATTTATATCTTGTTCTTTAGCAAGCTCTCCAATTCTCTTTCCAATAAACATTGCAACAGAAGGATTTGCTTTTAGTCTGTCATGCTTAGTAATTTGCCCCCCAGTAATTCTACCTATTGTATTCCCGGATAGATCACACAGTAGTGCAATTGTATTATTAAAACTAGTATATATATTTAAAATCGCTACTTTTTCTTCATTCATTCTTCTTTCTCCTTTTTATTTTTTATCTTCAAATTAATTTTATCTTCAAAATCTTTTCCAACTATAAAAGAAGGAGAGTTAATGATTTTTCCATTAACTAATATATTTTTATGAACTATTAGTTGTCTTGCTTGTTTTGGTGTTTTTGCTAAACCTTTCTTGAATACAAATGTCTGCAATCTTCTGTCTAACCAATTTTCTTTTGTTAAAGCTAAAACCTCTTCTATACTCCTTGTGTTAAGACCCATATTAAATAGTTTATTAAAAAAAGCTTGTCTTTCATCTTCATTTCCAGAAATTAACAACTTAGCTCTTTTTCTTATCATAGAAACCTTGGTGTTAGCTTTCCATACTTCTCTTTTATTTTTTAATCCATATCTCTCTACCAATTCATTCTCTTCCTTTATTCTTACAGAATCGTATATTTTTCTGGGCCTTGTGAATAACTTTCTTTTTCTTTTTATATCTCCCATTTACTTCTTTCCTCCTGCTGCTTTTTTTGGTACAGCAGATTTTGCGGGTTTAGCTTTTTGAACACCAACAGCACCTTTTGATTTTCTATTTGTTCTAAAATGTGCTTTTGTGCTTTGTCCTCTTACTGGCTGTCCCAACATATGTCTCATTCCCTTATATGCTTTGATCTTCTTTAATCTCTTTATATCAAATTCCTTTTGTAAGTCTAAATCTGTTCCAGATAAATGTTTATCCTCTCCAGAATTATAGTCTTTTCTTCTATTTAATAAAAATAATGGCAAATTTGGATTTTTAACAAAATCTGTTATCCTTTTAATATCTTCTTCTTTTAATTCTTCTATTCTCTTGTCTGGACTCATATTTAATCTCTTACAAGTAGCATTTGCAAATGCCCAAGAAATACCCTTCAATTTTGTTAGTCCAAGAATAAGTTTTTTGTCTCCAGGAATATCTTTTCCCATAATTCTAATTAATTTAACATCACTTATTATCATTTTATCTTGTCTTCTTTTAGACTCTTCTTTTGCTGTCTGAATTTCTTCTTGTTTTTTTGATTGTTCCATTGTTTTTTCTTGTTTTTATGCTATAAAAAGGTTGTGCCTCTGTATTTCTGTGAGCTCCTCGATGATTCTCCTTTCAATTGCTTTTTTTGGATCAGGTATACTTTCAACTCTATTTTTTATATCATCAAAGCTGTCAAATAACTTTTCTTTTCTAGTATCTAATATTGCTTTCATATGTTTCTTTCCAAATCCCGGAAGTAGTTCTAGTTGATGCAATCTTGTGTTCATTGCCTGACTATTATTAAAAAAATCCACAAAAGTTTTCTCATTTTCAGTTACTGTTTTTTCAACGAATTCTTTTAGTTGTAATTTTGCAGTCTCAGTTAATTTTTCTCTAGGAAGTCTTCCTAATATATACAATACTTTTTCTCTTTTTCCATCTCCAATATAGACTTCTTCTTTTAATTCAAAACTCATACCTCTTCTTGGAACAATTTGCAATAAGGTTAAATTCTTTTTACCAATTGCTTGAGCAATGGGCATCATCTTATTTTCTAAAGGATAACCATAAGGTAAATAATCAAGAATAATAGCAGATTCTTCTTTTTTAGAATCCTTTCTGTAAGTCTGCTCTTCTCTCTCTTGATTTTCTTTCTGCTCTTCCATTTTCATTAATATTTCTTAACAATCCCCAGTATTTTATCGACCTCATCTTGATTTAATGACACTCCCGGCAAAATTTTGATTAAGTCTGTTAAATCTTGAGGCATAAACTCAATTATTTTTATAATATGCTCTTCTTTTAATTTTATTAGGTCTAATTTTGTTAATTCTTCTTTCATCTCTTTTGCATCTTTCGCAGAAATTTTTATAAATTGTTTTGCGAATCCTCTAAATCTTTGTTCTTTATCACTATCTCCAGCTAATTCAATTGCTTCTGCTAGTGATATTGGTATTGCTTTTTTTATCATTTTGCTTTTTCGTTTAATAACTTTAAATGAATTGGATGAATTATATATACCTTATCTTTATCCATATCTTTTATTTTTACAAGGTAACATCTACCCCTAGAACCTAGAATTTTTCCGCTTCTACCAATTAAAGTTTTAGGAAAAGCAGACTTGACGCTTTGTTCTTTTACAACGCAGACACTATCATCTTTGTTAAAAGTTTTAAAGTAATTACTAAGTTTTATCTTTCCATGTTGTCTTATGTTTTTTCTTATTACCATTTCTTTATTTTATGTTCTGTTTCTTTTAATATTTTTCTCATAACATCATCGACAAGCACAAAAGGGTTTAACCCTTCTACTTGAGTATTTGCTTGATCTTTATCGAATGTAAGGTGAACTTTTATTTCATATTTTGGAGCACTATCTCCCGATTTTTTATGTGCTCTCATTTCAAGTTTTAATTCTTGGTATTCTACAAGACCTTTTATCTTCTTTGCATAGTTTCCTATTATCTTCTTGATTATAATCATTTCTTGATCGTCAAGGTTAAAGTCAACCAATGCTATGTTTCCGCCTAGCTCTTGTTCTGTCATGTTTCTGTTGTTACTATCTAAAATCAAGAAAAAGTTGATTTAAAAATCTTTTCACTCCTTAATTTTAAGACTTATGCAGCTAATTTTACTCTAGAGCAATGACCTGCATCGCTAATCTTCTTATGCATTTCTTGTATATTCCCCACATCGCTACTTTCACTAACTTTTCCTAACTCCATATTTCCCTTTTCTTTCTCAGAATTAGTTCCTTGTAATATTGCTTGAAACATTTTATGACCCCAAACAGAAGACCCACATCTATCACATATTTGCATAGTTCTTTCATCAGAAACATCTCCCTTACAATAAACGCATTTTGCCATTTTCTCTTTTTCTCCTCTTTTTTATTTATCTTTTTTTAGAGTTTTATCATCTTTTTAAATATTTGTATTTTATTTTATATAGATTATTTAAGATTTTTATTCGTATCTTAAGGCATCAACAGTATTTGTTTTACTTGCTCTATATGCAGGCAATATTCCAGATAATGCTCCGACCAGAAAAGAAAATGATAAACAAAATAAAACAAGCCACAAATTAAAAGAAACTTTTAGCAAGCTTGTGTTAAATTGATTTACAGCTATGAATTCAATTATTTTTGATATACCAAAACCTAAAATAATTCCTATTACCCCTCCGGCCAATCCCAGCAAACCAGACTCAATAAGAAAAATCCACAAAACATCTGAATTCTTAGCCCCAATAGACTTCATAACACCAATCTCTTTTGTCCTCTCTAAAACACTTGTATACATTGTATTAGCAATCCCAATTCCCCCCACTAGAAGCGAAATAGCAGAAACACCCAATAAAAATGCAGTAATTATATTTAGAATAACATCAAAACTTTTTAATAATTCTTCTGGAGTAAGAATAGAGTAATCTTCTGTTTTTGTATTTACATTTCTAAATGTATTCAATTTTTTTTCAACCTTCGCTGCGATCTCTTTTAAGTTTTCTCCAGATTCTATTTGTACAATTATTTGATCAACTCTGTCTTGGGAATTATATAGCTCTTTAAAATCATCTAAAGCCATATAAATATTTTTGTCGTCAGAAGGATTTCCTAATGCGGAAAGTATGCCCTTTACTACAAACTCTTTGTCATTTATTATAATTCTATCTTTGGGTTTTACTGGTTTTGAAAATACATTTTCAGCATATAAACTTCCAGTCATTACAACCCCCTTATCATTTTGTTCAAATATTTTTCCTTGTGTTATTTTAAGGTCCATTGATTCAAATAGAGATTCAAAAACAGCAGTATTATCTAAAGGAAGCCCAATTGCATATACATACCTTGTCTGATCATTAAAAACTACTTTTGCACTCCCCATTACCATGTATGAGACAGACTTTATTCCAGAAACTTTTTCAATTACATTAACATCTTCTATTGTTAATTGAACTGCCCCGCCTGTTCCAGGAGCACCAAGTTGTCCTTTTGGTGTTATAAAGAATTTATCTGTTCCAAGAGAACGAAATTGCTCATTTACAGCGTCCTTTAATCCAAGAGAAAGAGTTATTAATACAAATATGGTTGCAATGGATATAAATATTCCTAACATAGTTAGCCAACTTCTAAGCTTTCTCTTCCTTAAGTTTTTCACAGCTAAACTAATATATTCTTTCTTCATATTGTTTCTCCTACTCTTTTAGCTAAACCAGCTCTTTCTAGCGCTTCTCTTAAATTAATTCTACTAAATACATTACATGCAAAATCAAAATATCCCGCATAATCTTTTTGCCATTCCGCCCTACCACAATTTGAGGATATTACAATAAAGCTATTTGGGCTTTTGTCTCTCAATTCCTTTAATTCGTCCAGACAACTTTCTCTCATGTGAATTAAATGACAGTTAAATGTTTCCGGTGTATTTTCTTGAATATCTCCAAGAGTATATACTTTTACATCAGAATCAACTAATTCTTCAACAAGCCCCTTAACAATATTCTCTCCAAGGCCACACCGCAAATATACTCTTCTCATCTTCTTAAGGCCTCAACAGGATTTAATTTAGAAGCTTGTATCGCAGGCAGTATTCCAGAAGCAATTCCCACTACAAATGAAAATAAGATAGCCCCAAAGAATAGCCCCCAATTTATTTGAACAACAAAGTTCAAACTACTTATAGCACTGCTTGCAATTTTAGCTATCAACAACGCCATTCCTAAACCAATTAATGCACCCATTACTCCTCCGGCCAAACCAAGCAAACCAGACTCAATAAGAAAAATCCACAGAACATCTGAATTCTTAGCCCCAATAGACTTCATAACACCAATCTCCCTAGTTCTTTCCAAAACACTTGTATACATTGTATTAGCAATCCCGATCCCTCCAACTAAAAGCGAAATAGCAGCTATTCCCGCTACAATTAGATTAATTATATTTAAAATTATATTAACTGCTTCTAAACTTTGTATAGGTGTTTGAACAGAAAAATCTTCTTCACCTTCTTTTTCTCCTCTATCTTTTCTCAACTTCTTTTCAATGCTTTTAGCAACTTCATTAATTTTATTTTTATCAGAAACTTGTACAACAATTACATCATATTCATCGTTTATATTTAAAAGAGAAGTCATATCTTCTTCAAGCATCATTATAGCAGAATTAATTATAAATGTGCTTCCCTTTTGTAAAATTCCAACTACCTGAAAACTTTTTCCTTGTATAATTATATTTGAACCTGCTTGGATTCTTTTAGAAAACAAATTAAAAAAATCATACCCTAGCAATACTTTTCCTTTATCTATTTCTGTTAATTTTTTCCCACTTTCTGCCTGTAAATCAAATGTGCTATAAATTATATCTAACTGTTTTTTATTATTAGGCATGCTTGCAATGTAGTTATATTTAACTTCTTTGTTATATTCTACATTAACTATTCTAATCAATCTAGGTATAACTTCATCTATTCCAGAAACAGAATTAATAACATCAATATCGTGCTGATTTAACTTCCTTATTGCAGTACTTCCCGGGGGCCCAAAACCTGTCCCAGAGTTTTGAATTGTTAGTTTATCTACTGAAAGACTGCCAAATTGTCCTGTAACAGATTCTCTTAAACTTTGCCCCAAAGATATTAATGCAACAACAGCAGCAATACCAATAAATATGCCTAGAATAGTTAGCCAACTTCTCAACCCCTTATGTCTTAAATTTTTTAAAGCAAGAACAAGATAATCTTGTTTCATGTTACATACCTTGTTTATTTGCTTCTCTTGCTCTTCTTAATTTTGCTCTTTTCTTAAAACTTCTATAAACAAAAAATCCGATAATTAATACGACTAAGATAAGAAGGTAAAATCCAGTATTGTTTTTTTGTATTATTCCTAATTGAACTGCTTTTTCTTTATTATATGCAATAATGGGCAGACCAACTTCTTTTGTCACTAAGTTATTATTAAAATCCCTGTATTCAACTATTGCTGAAAAAATAGATGACTCTTGATTAAATATCACATCAAAGCTTGCTGTTTCAAAGTCATCTGAGTTAATTGATCCAATATATACATTTTTTTCTTATAATAATGTAAATCCGACCGGAGACAGCTTTACAGAAGCAAATTTTGCCTGTCCAAATCCTTTATTTATAATTTTTAATTCCAACTTCCCTTTTTGATTTAAAACTTGATTTGATTCTATTAAGACAAATTCTAAGTCAGGATTGCCTTCTACAGTTAGTCCAATTGTTCCAGATTCCGATTTAAGAGCATTTGCTTCGTTTTTATAGTTCAGTGTGTATGGAATCTCATAATCACCGGGTTTTATATCGCTCGCAGCCTTAATTTTGAATGAAAATTTTTCAGTATCATCTTCAAGAAGTTCATCTACTTGATCTTCTGATGAGCCAACAGGAATAAATGGTTTTCCTGTAAAAATCAAGTTTAGAGAAACATCTGAAACATCTTCATTCATATTATTCTTTATCTTTATAGAAATTGTATTTTCATCTCCAGGATTAAAGTTACCGGAACTTACTTCAGATATTGTTAAAGAGCTTACAAAACTTATGGATAATATTATTAATATTAATCCACTAAACATAATTTTATTATTCATGTTTCCTCCAGAAAAATCTGTCTGTTGCTTCTCTTAATTCTCTGGCCATCATTATAGCATAGTTACCACCCATTATTCTATAATTCTTATTAAACAATCTACTTGCAATTGCATGTATTCTGGGGCTTATTCCTTCAAATAAACCCAAAGAACTAACTAATTTATAAGTGTTTTCTCCTATTTCCATATCTGATTCTAATGACCTAAAATCTGGGAAAGGATTATTTGCCCTTTTAGAGAATGCTACAAGACTCGAACTTAATGCTCTTAATAATTTGCTTCTTTGTTCATCATCTAATTTTACTAAGTGTTGATTTTTGTCCATTTTAACTCCCAAGATAGCCTATTACCTCTGCTTTAAAAACCTTTTGATATAGTGAACTATAAAGTAGTAACACATTTATATTTGCTTCCAGATACCATTATTCCTAATTGTTACTTTTTCAATTATTCCATCTTTGACCCAATAAATTTTTTTAGCGTGTTTTTGCGCTAACTCCGGAGAATGTGTAACCATAATAATAGTCTTTCCTTTGTTGTTTAATTCTGTTAAGAATTGCATTACCTTTTCACCTGTCTTTGTGTCTAAGTTTCCAGTAGGCTCATCTGCTAAAATAACTTCAGGGTCATTTGCTAGAGATCTTGCAATAGCCACCCTCTGCTGTTGTCCTCCAGAAAGTTGATTTGGATAGTGTTCCATTCTATCACCCAGATCAACCAATTTCAAAAGAGATTCTCCTTTTTTTATTCTTTCTTCTTCATCTATATCTTGGAATAACATAGGTAACATAACATTCTCTTTAGCAGTTAAATTTGGGATTAAGTTAAAACTTTGAAAAATAAAACCAATTTTTTTACCCCTTATTTGAGCTAATTGAGATTCTTCTAAATGTGCGATGTCATGGCCATCAAGACAAATAGCACCAGTGGAGGGAGTATCTAAGCTTCCAATTAAGTTCATCCCTGTTGATTTTCCACTTCCAGATGGACCCATTATTGCAACAAAATCCCCTGTTTTTATTGAAATATTTACATTGCATAATGCTCTTACTATATTATCTCCCATTTGATATATTTTACATACATCTTTTAGTTTTATTACTTCTTTACTTTCCATGTAAAACAAGGGAAAATGTATTTTTTAAAGTCTTGTGCAAAGCTTTAAAAATCTACTTTTTTTAATCTTTTTATGCAAATACCTATAAGATGTTGGTCCTGTGGAAAGCCAATCGCTCATTTATATAAAAGTTTTAAAGAAAAAGTAGAGTCTGGAGTTTCTCCAAAAGAAGCATTAGATGACCTAGAAATAGAAAGATATTGTTGCAGAGCAGCATTTTTAGGACAAACAAACCTATTAGAGTTGGTTAACAAATTTAAGAAATATTAGTTTAAAAACTTACATTCTCCATCTAGAGATATTTCCACAACTATTACAGGTTATAACCTTAAATCCGTTTTTGATTCTCGTTTTACCGATTAACTCACTATAGCACTCTTTGCAAAAACCCTTCCTTAATTCCCTAAGTTTTATATTATTTCTCATTGCAATCTTTTTTGCTTTTAATACATATCGCGGTTCTTTTTTAGCAATTAATTCTTTTATCTCTGAAGAAATTTTTTCCTTAATCATATTAAGCAAAATAAAACAACATATATAAATTATCGTAAAAAAATAATAAGACAGCTTTATGATTTCCCACTTGTTCAGCAGTACACACATAAACATAAGTTGCTTAACTTCTAGGTTCGGAATGTTACTAGGTGTGACCAACTTACTATGGCCGTCTCATAATATCTAAAAAATAGTGGTTTTTAAAGCTTTTCATTTCTTTCTTTTTACTGGAAGACCAATGTTTAAAAATTAAGCTTTTGTTATATTTTTATGAGGGAGTAGCGAAGCGGTCAAACGCGTCAGACTCAAAATCTGATGGCTCAGTGCCTTCAGGGGTTCGAATCCTCTCTCCCTCACTAGATTATCGCAGATAATCTAAGAGAAGATTTGAATGCTATTTAACTCAACCAAGAATCAGGGGTTGAGTAATTCGCTTTGAACCCCCCTATTTACATTAATGTGAAATGCAAATTGCGAACAGAATCCTCTCTCCCTCACTAGATTATCGCAGATAATCTAAGAGAAGATTATAAAACTTTTTAATCTCACTTTTCTTGATTAAATCACGCCCGCGTAGCTCAGCCATGAAATAGGGAAGATTTAAATATAACTATTAATTAAGATTACTATGAGAATTCTACTTTCTAAAGATTCCAGAAAAGAACTATTTAATCATTTAATCAATAAAAATAAATGCTCTTCTCTGAAAGAGTTGTCTATAAAATTAAATATCCCATTTAAAACACTAAACAATTGGGTATATGGAGATCATTTTCTTCCAGAAAACATTATCCCCTTAGAGATTATATCTTCTTTAGATATACTAAAAAGGCAAGAGGATAATTGGGGGAGAGTTAAGGGGGGCAGAAAGGCATACAAATTAGTTAAATCTAAATACGGATTAACTGAAATCAAAAGAAGGCAATCTTTAGGAGGAATGTCTTCATTAAAGAACTTAAATAGAAAGCCCAAAAAAATTAATGTAGATATTAATAATTCCTCATTTTTAGAATTTTATGGTGCATTATTGGGCGATGGATGGTTAAGTAAAATAAAAATTAAAAATAAGCCTAACTTTCTTTGGATAATAGGAATAAGCGGCCATCAAACTTTAGATAAAGAATATCACATTTATATTCAAGGCATAATAATAAGTCTATTTAATAGGCAAGGATATCTTAAGGAAAGACCGAAGTATCATGCAAGGGAACTTCTTTTAGGTTATAGGTCCCTAGTGGAATTTCTAAACAAAGAGTTAAATTTTCCAATCGGCAAGAAGATAGACTTAAAGATCCCAAATAATCTATTAGATTTTAAATATTCTAAGTTTATTATTAGGGGGATATTTGATACTGACGGGTCTTTTTACTTTGATAAAACACCTGCAGGCAATAGCTATCCAATAATCTCTATTTGTATGAAGCAACCGGTACTGATTAAACAAATTAATAATATTCTAACTCGGGAAGGTTTTAAACCGCAAGCTTCTCATAAGGGATTAGAGATAAAGTTAAAAGGTAGCATTCAGTTAAAAAAATGGATGGACTTAATAGGCTCTTCAAATCCTAAGCATCTAAATAAAATGCTCCCGTGGCGCAATCTGGATAGCGCAGAGGCATCCTAAGCCTAAGGTTGTAGGTTCAATTCCTACCGGGAGCGTTAACATTAACAATATTTAAAAACCATTTTTATTAATAATAACCATATGCTGCGCTGGTAGTACAGTGGTTAGTATAGGTGGTTTCCAACCACTTGACTCGGGTCCGACTCCCGACCGGCGCATTCAATAGATATAAAAACACAAAAAAGAATAAAAAAGAATGAAAGAAAAATTAAGCTTGTTTTATGACAAACATTACAAAAAAATATTAATCTTTCCAGCATTGCTAATAATCTTATCCTTAGCGTATCTTGGATTTTTCTACTCTCAAAATGGAGATATAATCTATAAAGATGTTTCTTTAACAGGTGGGACAACTATAACTATAGATAGCAATATGTCTATTTCAGAATTGCAATCAAAATTATCCCAAAATTTTCCTAATATCGCTATAAGTTCTTTATCAGACAATACAGGTAAACAACAAAAACTAATAATAATAGTAAAAGAAGAACCAGATAAGATTAAACCTGCATTAGAACTAGCATTAGGTTATAAATTGAATGATAGCAACTCAAGTATAGAATTTACTGGTTCAAGTTTAAGTCAAGATTTTTATAACCAGTTATTGCGTGCAGTTATTTTTGCTTTTTTATTAATGGCATTAGTTGTATTTTTAGTATTTGGTCAATCTAAGTTAATTAAATCATATTGCTTGTTGATAACCTTAATCTCTGCAAGGCTTACTTTTCCATCTAGCAGTTTTCTTAATGTAATTGTAATTCTCGCAGGAATCGCAACATTTATTTATACTTTATATCTGTCTAAAGAGAAGAAGTATTATCTTTATTCTTTGGGTATATTCGCAGGATTTATTTTAATATTTATCTTTCCTTATTATTACTTAATTATCCCAATTGCCTTGGCATTATTTTTAACTTATACTATTGTAAGTGTTCCAAGCATGGCCGTAATTTTCTCTGCATTTGCAGATATAATAATGCCCTTAGTTGTAGTTGACTTGTTGGGTGTTAAAATTTCTAGTGCGGGAATTGTAGCATTTTTAATGTTAATTGGTTATTCAGTTGATACAGATATCTTACTTACTTCGCGAGTTTTGAATAGAAAAAATAGGCCAGTTAACGAAGCGATATGGGGCGCATTCAAAACAGGAACAACAATGACAATTACCTCTATAACTTCTGTAGCAATAGGCTTAATAGTAGTTTATAGCTTTCAGAGTATATTAAATCAAATATTCACAATTTTGATAATTGGGCTAGCATTTGACTTATTTAATACATGGGTTACAAATACATGTTTACTTAAATGGTATGTTGAGAGGAGCGGAAGATGAAGATTACTTTAAGAATTTGGATAATGATTATATTTATATTATTTTCTCTAGTTGCAATTTTCTCAATACCTCCTACATTTTTAGAAAAAGGAGTAGTTGTAAAATCTGTTGAGAAAAATTCTTCTTTATTTAATTCAGGATTAAGAGTAGGTAACATAATAACTTCTATTGATGGAAAAGCTATATCAAATATCCAAGATTACTCTAGCTCAGTAAACAAATTTAAAGACAGTTTTACTAATGCAAATGATACAAATAAACTCATTATAAAAACAAATAATGGGGAGATTATAGACTTATTTTCTAAAGATGCCTTAGATAATGTGGAAGTAGGCAAGATCCCTTCTACAAAGATTAAAACGGGTTTAGATATCCAAGGGGGAGCGAGGGCATTAGTAACAGCAGAAGATCATCAACTAACTGACAACGAATTGACTGACTTAATCTCAATTTCTCAAGAAAGACTTAATGTTTATGGTTTAACTGATTTAAGTATTAGAAAGGCTTCGGACCTTTCAGGAAACAGATTTATGATAGTTGAAATTGCAGGTTCATCCCCTTCTGATCTAGAAAGTTTAGTTGCACAGCAAGGAAAATTTGAAGCAAAGATTGGCAATGAAACAGTTTTCAATGGCGGAAATAAAGATGTAACCTATGTAGGAAGAACAGGTCAAGATGCAGGAATCTACGATTGTTTTGCAGTCCAAGGGGGCGAAGCTTGTAGTTTTAGATTTGTAATTTATCTTAGTGAGTCTGCAGCACAAAAACAAGCAGATCTAACTTCAAATCTTTCATTAAATCTCTCTTCAGGAGGAAAATATCTTGAAAAACCATTAGACTTATATCTTGACGGAAATTTATTAGACTCCTTAAATATTGGTGTTGATTTAAAAGGGAGAGTTACAACTCAAATACAAATATCTGGTTCTGGTTCTGGAAAAACAAGACAAGAAGCAATTACAGATGCTAATTCAAATATGAAAAAATTGCAAACAGTATTAATTACAGGCAGTTTGCCATTTAAATTAAAGATAGTTAAAACCGATAGAATCTCCCCCGTTTTAGGAGAAAAATTCACACGAACAATATTTATTGCTTCTTTACTAGCGGTTGTTGCTGTTTTCTTAGTGATATTTATTAGGTATCGAAGAATCAAAATCCCTTTTGCAATAATCTTTGTTGTTGCCACCGAGATATTAATAACTTTAGGTATAGCTGCCTTGATAAAATGGAATATAGATTTAGCAAGCATAGCGGGGATTATTGCAGCAATTGGAACAGGAGTAGATGACCAAATTGTTATTGTAGATGAATCAAGGAGAAATAAGGAAGATTCATTAAAACAGAGAATTAAAAACGCATTATTTATTATTTTTACAGCCTATGCAACAGCTGTTGTTTCTTTACTTCCATTATATTGGGCAGGCGCAGGTTTGTTAAAGGGTTTCGCATTTACTTCATTAATAGGCATAACTGCCGGAGTTTTTATAACTCGTCCGGCATTTGCAGATATTGCTAGGCAATTGGAAGAAAAAGAGGAAACGAATTAGGATGCTTCCTAAATGGCATATTTTAATTGGATTTGTTTTTTCTTATATTTTAGTTTACTTTTTTAATGTTCCATTTATATCTGGATTAATTATATTCATCTCTTCTTGGTTAATTATAGATCTAGACCATTATATTTATTATATCTATAAAAGAAAAGACCAAAATTTCTTTAGGTTTTATTATTTATCCTTAGAAGAAGGAGATTATTATAAT
>Ga0172375_10005403_pt1 | contig 18473 bp, 14 predicted proteins | sample LakKiv1m_FD_114537 | JGI IMG/M metagenome (GOLD analysis project Ga0172375, IMG submission 114537) | Freshwater microbial communities from Kabuno Bay, South-Kivu, Congo - kab_092012_11.1m | ecosystem: Environmental > Aquatic > Freshwater > Lake | place: Democratic Republic of the Congo...
AAAGGTTCATCGGCCATGCCGCACAAGAAAAATACGATCCGCACCGAACAGATTGAGGGCCTGGCTCGCCTAGCCAGAGGCTATATGTCAGCTATTAGCGAAAACATCCGCACTTGGGAGGCTCGGGCGATTGAACAGAGCTGCGTTGAAAGGGTAGCTTGGCTGGATCTTTTTCAGACTACCTTCCAGGCACTTAAAGTCATGGATGGTGTCTTGGAAAAACTAACAATCTACCCCGATAACATTCTGGAGGAAATTTATCTTCTCCGCGGCGCTTACGCTTCTAGCGAGGTCAAGGACTTTTTAAAAAAACACTTGGCTTCCCAGGGAATAGGTCATGAAGACGCCTATCGCATCGTCCAATTAAGCTGTTTCAACGTTTTTGAGCCGGAGCCGGCCAGGTTAGCGATAAGGAATCATCTGCCTAGCTCTTATATTGAAACTGAATTGCTCTTAAAAGACCGGATACCTCTCTTGAAACAAACCGTTGTCTCTATTGAGGATTTTATTCCCACTGGCCAGCTGCGCGTTTCCGAGTCCCTGGATATCACAGAGGAACAAGTGGTTCAATACAACTCAGCCTTGCAGAAACTGTTCTCTGAAAACGAGGAGATTAATGCAGAATGGCATACCTTGTTCAGTCCGCAGTATTTGCTGCGCAACGAGAACTATTTATACGAACAGGTCTTTGGTAAAGGTCTTTAATAATGACTGAAATTTTTTAAAAAAGCCGCTCAAAATGGGCGGTTTTTTCTTATTACATTGACAAAATAAAATAAACATATTATAATAATCAATAAAAATAAAGAGTATTGAACCTTAAAATAAGTAAAAGATGAACGAAAAAGAAGTAATTATTTTAGAAAAGCTGGAAAAATTTTTCAGTAAAGTTGAGCAGGCCCTAAGGCGTCCGGCAGACAAATCGGATTGGATGATCCTCTACTATATCCTCCATATTACTGTCGCCCTGAAGACGGGCGAGGAAATCATTGCCGGAACGATGAAGAACTGGTTGGAGGAAAACCGCCAGAAACTGGAAGAAAGAATAAGGGATGTCCATAATGATTTTTTTGAAAAACACATTATGCTGATAGACAACTATTTAGAAAGTCTCCTTAATCCAGCCTGTCGTCATAAAAAACCGAGCGGCACGCAATTAGGCACTTATCTGGACTATGTAATAGACCGTTTCTAGGCTTAAATGCTTTATCTAAAAGCCCTTCCAATAAGAAGGGCTTTTTTATTTGAAGATAGTTCTATAAAATCAATCTTTCTTCCCTATTTCCCATTAATAACCTTCCGGGTGACGGGGCCGAAGTAGCCAACGGCCGGGGATATCTTCTTGGCTTTCTGGAACTTGATCAAAGCCGCCTGGGTCGCTCTGCCAAAGAAGGTAGTTTCTTTTCCTAATGAACCCGCTCCTTTCAAGGAAACTTTAAAGCCTTGGCTATTAAGATACTTCTGCAGTTCTTTGACGTCAGGGCCGGACATGCCTAACTTGAGATTACGGTTGAAGAGGTAGGCGGGGGGGCTGATAGTCGTCTTCGTTGTCGTGGCAACAATTACTTCCGGAGTAGGTAGCTCCACCGGGGTCAATAATGATTTAATGGTTAATTCTACCCGATTGACATAGACATTAGTAAATTGGACGCTGATATCTTCTACCTTATCATTATCTAAATCTAAGAGCTTTGTCTCCCCCTCGCTTAAGAGTAATTGCTGGGGATCAGAATAGAAGAAGACGGAGAGGGTTTTGCTCACGAGGTCAAGGGCATTAATCTTGAACTTATGGCTTTCCAGCTGTTTAGTAGCACTGACCCGGGCCGTAAAATAGTTGTCATTATTAATATAGGTCAAAACATTGACGCCATCCGGCTTGATCAGATCAATAGTAACGGCGCCGCCTTGCGGAGCTGGAACATCATAGCTACCGCTACCGACGCCAGCCGGAGGATTAACTCCGCCACCGCCCCGGACAGTAATATTCCTGGTGGAGCTGGCTATATGGCCAGCGGCATCAGTAACGCTATAAGTAATATAATAATAGCCGCCGACCGCTGTATTGAGGTTGGTGGTTGTAGTAATACTGCCAGTAATATCGCCATCGATATCATCAGAGGCCGTCGCCCCGGCATCAGTATAAGTATCGTTCTGATTGATAATCGTCGGATTATCTCCAAGAATAGTAATAGTCGGCGCGACCTCATCTTTTCCCATCTCAAAAATCTTGCTGGAATATCCGCCATTATAAGTAAAGGTTAGTTCTCCTAAGGCGTCCGAGGTGTAGGAGCCGAAAGTCGCCCCGCCAACTTTAATAAAGTAGGTAGTATTTGCTTCTAAGCCACCAATGGTATGCGCCGTGGTAATGCTGTGGGAGGAGCTCTCCTCCGTCCATTTTTTATAATAATCCCCCGAAGTTTCCCAAGTGTCAACCAGGACTATGACTGAATCAGCCGAAGGATCAATATCCATATCCACGGCTGACAGTGTCGAGGAAGCTCCGCTCCCCAAGACAATATCTAAAGTCGTCGTGGCATCGGCGTAGATGGTGCTTGTCGCCCCCTGGAAGGGTTTCTGCAGGTCAATCAGGGTGAGAGTGGTGGTGGTGGCGATTGAAAACGGATTTTCTAGAACAATATCAGCATCGCCTTGGTCTGCAGCGGACGCAGTCGCTGATAGAATATTAATGTTAGCATTGGAAACTGTCTTAATAGCTGGAGCAGCCGCGTAGCTATACGTGTAATCAACGTAGCTGGGCTGAGCGGCAGTCGTCTGCCAATAAGGATTGCCGTTGCTCCCTCCGCCCCAAAGCTTGAAAGATAATAAATACCAGCTTTCCAAATAATCCATACCCCAATTCAAATTTGATATATTTCGTCCCAGCCAGCTATATTCTAGGGCGGCTGGCACGGAGCTGCTGGCGTTAACAGTTTCAGTATAAGTCACTAACCTTTGTGCTCCAAAACTACCGTCATCTTCTATCTTATACCAACTGTTTATGTTCACGCTTGATAAAGATGCTACAGGAAAGTTCGGTAATTCATCCGGGGATGCTTGCACCCAAATGCCGCACAGCCAATATTCAGTACTCGTTGGGGCTGTAAAATTAAGAGACTTAGCGTCTGTTCCTCCCGGTTGGCTATGGGTTGGATTAATGCCCCGCATATAATACCTCGTCGTGGTGGTGGTGGTATCTACTAAAAAATTAAAATTCCTTTTGGTCACGTTATTGTCGGAATCCGTGATAGTTGCTAATAAAGAATAAGCGCCAGATTTAGTGGCTGTAAAAACATTAGTCAGGGTGCCGCCATCGTTTATTTGACTAACAGTTGTAGTCGGGCTAACGCTGATATTATAGGTGCAAGCCGGACAAGCAGCGCCACCGGCATCCCGCATCGCCAGAGTCGTTGTTACGGTAGCATTAAGATCTATGGTTCGGGTCATTTCTGTAAAGTCCAGCATCTGGGTATTGAAATTATGAGATAAGGCGTTGTTGGTATAAGTATTTGTCTGGCTGTCTGTGATATCCGTGATATTGCCTAATAAGGTATTACTATTAAAAGTATTATTATCAGATTCGACACCAACAATTTGAATACCCGGGCCGCGCGTATAATTTATAGTATTACTAGTAAAGGTGTTACTAAAAGAAGAACCCAATTGAATCCCGGCGTCTCGATTAAGATTAAAGGTGCCGCCAGTCACGCTATTAGCATTAGACCTTATCAAAAATGCTAAACCAATGCCGGTGTTAGAGTTGGCGGTATTATTAGTTAAGATGTTTAAAGTAGAAGTAGCAATGGAAATACCGGTCGACGAGGGATAATATGAATTATAACTAGCACTATTACTCGTTAGCGTATTAGAGTGAGCGCTATATAAGGACATCCCGGCAGATTGATTTGAGTCTACATTATTACCGATCAAGGTATTCGAGGAGGCACTAGACAAGAATATTCCTGTATAGTTATTATGGACGGTGATGTTCTGGATCGTAGAACTGGAAGTATCGTAAAAATAAACGCCATAGACGTTGTTCTCAGATAAAGTCGCATCCCTGACAGTCACGTTAGAACAAGAAATGCACCAGAACATGCCAATATCTCCGACGATATCGCCGTCATACACTTGATTAGACTGATTATATAAATAATAAACCGGCTTGCCTTCAACCAAATTAGTCGTGTTAATAGAATTATTAAAATCTAAGGGATTCCGGCCGGAGACTACTAAATTGTTATTACTGTCCGTAATTACATTCCCGGTAAGCGTATTACTCGACGAGGTATCAATATTTATACCCTTACTGCCATTTCCGCTAATAGTGTTATTTTGAATAATACATCCCGTAGCATTAGTGAGTGCTATACCTTGATCAAAATTGGTAATACCAGATAAATTCTTAATAGTTACGTTATCATAACCACCGGTATTATTAATGCCTTTACTGCTAGTAGCCCCGTTGCCAGTTATTGCAAGACTATGGCCGTCAATGGTAATACTGTTAGCTCCAACTATCAAACCATCGCCACCGATAGCTGAGCAATTTAAACTGGCCGACAAAGTTGTGCTCGCGATTACCGTATCCCCGCAAGCACAAGGTGTCACTCCGCCGCAATTAGCGGCTTGGGCGGGAGTGATGGGGACAGAAGAAAAGATGAAGGCGATGGCAAGAAAAGTAATAATGGCATAAAAAGTTGGCAAAAAGCCATTACTCCTGCCTATTTTTAGACATTGAAACATAAAAATAATTTAGCTTTATTATATCCTTTATATTACCCGATTATCTAGAAAAGGTCAAAATAATATAGGCTTATCTCAAACAAAAGCCCTTCAAAGAAGAAGGGCTTTTTTATTTGAAGATGTATATATTATAAAATTGATCTTTCTTCCCTATTTTTCATTGACTACCTTCCTGGTTGCTGGGCCAAAGTAGCCGATGGCCGGAGATATCTTCTTGGCTTTCTGGAACTTAATCAAGGCCGCCTGAGTCGCTCTGCCGAAGAAGGCAGTTTCCTTTCCCGGGGAGCCAGCGCCTTTCAGAGAGACCTTGAAGCCTTGCTTATTGAGATACTTCTGAAGTTCCTTAACGTCAGAACCGGACAGGCCGAGCTTGAGGTTGCGGTTGAAGAGAAAGATAAGGGGGTTGATTGCCTTGGTGGTCGTAGCCTGGACTTCAGTAGCTGAAAGCCCAACCGGCGTTAATATAGATTTAATCGTTAATTCTACTCGATTAACTAAAAGCTGACTGAATTGAACAATAATATCATTTATACCATCGCCGTCTAAATCCACAAGTTCTGTCTCTCCTTCGCTGAGAATGACCTGCTGAGGCTCGGAATAGAAGAAAGCGGAGAGGGTCTTAGTAACCATATCCAGGGCATTAATCTTAAATCTATGGGTTTCCGGCAAATAGGTTCTACTGACTAAAACTGTAAAATAGTTGTCATTATTGACATAGGTAAGGACATTAACGCCAGCCGGATTGATAAAGTTAATAACGACCGGCTCCCCTAACTTGCCAGGCACATCATAGCTGCCGCTCCCGACGCCCGGGGGAGAAATTATTCCCCCTCCGCCGCCGGCCGAGATTTTAGTCAACTCAAAGACTTTATTAGAATAGCCACTGTTATAGGTAAAGCTTATCTGGCCGGAATCATTGGCGATATAAGAGCCAAGGAGCACACCGTCCACTCTAATAGAGTACATCTGCCCGGCCGCTAAATCGCCAATAGTGTGGCCAACGGCCAAATTATGGATGGAGCTTTCTTCCGTCCATTTCCGATAATAATTATCACTTGACAGCCAGGTATCAATATTTACTAAAACTGAACCAGCCGGAGGGACGATATCCATATTTACTGCCGATAAGGAAACGGTCGTTCCGCTGGCCAGGCTGATATCTAAAGTAGTCGTGGCGTCGGAATAGATCGTGCTAGTAGCGCCGCTAAAAGGCTTCTGGATAGCTTCTAGGGTAAGGGTCGTGCTAGTGGCGCTATTTATGGGGTTCTCTATTACGATGCTGGCGTCGCTTTGATCGGAGGCACTAGCGGTAGCGGAAAGGATGATAATATTATCGTTAGAAATTTCCTTAATAGTCGGGCTGGTAGTATATTCGTAGGTGAAATCAGCGTAAGATCTATCCGTTTCTCCTTCGGGGAAAGTAATCCAGAAAGGAGCACTACCATGCAATTTTAGAGCAAGAGCATACCAGCTATTAAGATATTCCATCGGCCAATCTAGGTTAGAGAGACCGCTGTTGACCCAGACATACTCGGCTGTGTTGGAAACAGTACTGCTGGCATTAATTTCCGAACCATAGGTCAGATATCTCTCAAGGCCGACATAGCCGGTGGTCGGCGAATCCTGTTTATACCAGCTGTAAGCATCGACGCCAGAAAGATTGGCTAAGGGATAACTGGGCAATTGATCTGGGGAGTTCTGGATCCATACCGCGCAGGACCAAAACTCCTGACTGGTCGGAGCAGTCAAGGACAAGGACTTGGCATCTGGCCCAGCTGGCTGTCCATGGGTCGGGACAACGCCTCGCAAATAGTAGGTAGTAGTCTGCTCTGCGGTGCTGCCTATTAAATAGCGGAAGCTCCTCGTGCTCGTATTATTATTGGCGTCAGTAACTGTCAGAGTTAAGGAATATATACCGGAACGAGTCGGAATAAAGGAGCTGGTCAACGTGTTCTCATTCTGAACAACGGCAACGGTTTCGTCTGGTGAAACGCTGACTGCATAGCTGCAGCTCGGGCAATCATCGCCAACCATATCCAACAGCGTCGTTTCCAAGGAAATATTCTCATTAAGCGCTCTCGTCCGATCAACTTCATTGAAGGTGATCATTTTTTCCGCTAAACTATGTTTGGAGGAATTTGTTAAAAATATATCATCCGAACCATCGTCTTGAATATCGGTAACATTGCCGACTAGGCGGTTGCTAGTAACGTTTGCTCCGTCAGTATTAGGATCTAAATAAATACCAGTCACGTTAGCCTCGATTATATTACTATCCAACTCATTGTCCGAAGAGTCATATATAGAAATCCCTTTATTATTTATCCGCGTAGTATTTCCTGATAAAACGCAGGCATCGGAGTTGGCCACAAAAATACCATTTTGCGAATTGGAGCTAGCAATGTTGTTTGTGAATTCTCCGGAGGCAGAAAAATTAGCATAGAATCCGCTGGAATTTTGAATTGAGGTATTATTATAAAAAGTGTTGCTCGGAGAGGTATTAATAAAAAAGCCGGAGCTATCATTGCTGGCGGAGGTGTTGTTGGAAAAATCATTGAATGAAGAAGAAGCCGCTTGGAATCCGTAGCCAGAATTATCATTAGCGGTACTGCCGGTAATCGTATTACTATCGGAATTAAGGAGATAAATTCCTGTGCCATTGTCAGACGCCGTAATATTACTGATAACCGAATCATCTACCTCATTAAAAAAAACTCCGTATTGGTTATTAGCCGACAAAACCGCGTCCTTTACTTCTATATAGGAACAGTTAATGCACCAGAACATGCCGATATCGCCGACATATTCATAATCCAGGCCAACGTCCGCCGGATCGCCGCTATAAATCAAGAGGTCATTCTCCAAGCCGTGGACATCATTTAGATAAACCACCGGCTTGTCTTCAACGGTGTTGGTAGTATCAATCGTGTTATTCCAATCAGTGCTCGTAGCGGCCTGGACGGTTAGATTCACCACATTACCAGCCGCTGAGTTATCAAATAATTCGTTGGCTGTCGATTCTGATAAATAGAAGCCGTTTTCATTAGCCGAGGCATAATTGTCAGACAAGGTGTTACTGTCTGAACCCTGCAGATCAAATCCGTTCATATTAGCCGTGGACGTATTGTTACTGATATCATTCAGAGAGGAATCGGCAAAATAGAAGCCGCTTAAATTATCGGAGACAAGATTGCCCGATAAGGTGTTATTGGCCGAAGTAGCTAGATGGATGCCATTATTCGTGCTGGAACTGATAACATTCTCCGTCAATTCATTGTTATCAGAATTAGCCAGGTATATGCCCTGAAAATTAGCGCTAGCCGTATTTGCTAATATAGTATTAAAATCAGAATTATCAAGATATACGCCCTTGGTGTTAGAGTTCAGGGTATTATAGTTTAAATTATTAGAATTAGAGGCGTTGAGCTCAATCCCGTTAGTACTAGAGCTGATCGTCACTTCTTGGATCGTCCCATTGCTGGATGAAGAAAAAAAGATGCCGCGATGAAAATTGATAATATTAGAAAAGTTTATGATGGTGATGCCGTTATAGGTATTAACGCTAACTCCGATGCTCTTAGTCCCGCCTGGCCCAGTCAGAGAATGCCCCCCGCCGTTAATCGTTATATTATTGGCTCCAACGATTAGGCTGTTGTTCGGTCCGGCAGAACAATCCAAGTCGGCCGCCAGAGTCGTGCTCGCTATCACCGTATCCCCGCAAGCGCAAGCTGTCGCCCCGCCGCAATCAGCGGCTTGGACGGGACGAGCGATAAACAGCAGGAGATACGATAATGTAAAAATCGCGCAAAACAGCAAAAGATTAGAAAAAAAATGATTTTTCTCCTTCTGGAAAGATGTCTCCATATACCCTAAATATTAGTCAAAAATTTATTTAATTATATAATTTTATTCTATATTCTTTATAAGCAAAAGTCAAAATATTTGTGCAAACTATCCCCTGTTTTCTTAGAGACTCTCTCACTCAGCGGTTATTCCGGCAATTTTTCAATAAAAATACTCCCACCAGCATCCTTGTCAGCCTCTGTGGTAGAGCCTTCCTTTTCAATTTGTCTGCCTACGTTTCCCTCTTCAATCGTCGTGTTTAGTTCCTGAAATGGCTCGGTCTCGCAAAAATTGTTTTCTGCTGTACAACCGATTTGAACCCATTCATAGAAATCGGCTGGCTGGCCGTTTAAAGCAATAATCACCTTATTTATTTCCGAGAATTGCTGCAAAGTGCTGTTTATTTCTGCTAAGAACTCGGCGCTCCCGCAGCTAGCACTGACATTAGGCAGGAGCGTTCTTATATCCCTTAAATTAACATAGGCCGTGCCATCGGCTAGGCCGAGGCCGAGAAGAATGTTCTGGGTGGTGGAAGAAAACCAGGAGCTGTAGCCGGCCGCCCTCTCGGCTTCAGTCGGGCCTTTAAACAGCTCTCGGAGAGCGAACTCCGTGATAGGGCCGACTCCGGAAACGCTCCGGAGCGAAGGAAAAACTAAATTGCAATCAGCCGTATTAGGGTTTAAATTGGTATTATTAAAATATACATTAATAATCTGACTCTCTCTGGGACAGGGTGCGAATTCGCAATCTGCCCCGCTCCGTACAACGGTCGAGCCATCAGCACATAGCTTAGCCTCTTCGGTACAAGCTGGTGTATTCGGGAGGGCTGCCGTTGACAACAACCGATATTGGTAAACTAGGATTAGGACAGTGAGCAGGACAACGCCGCCCAAGATTATTAGCGGGATCCGCTTGTTATTAGACTTCTGAGGATTTTTTTTCGGCTTAGCCATATATTTAAAAATAGATAATCAACCACTATATTTTAACACTTTTATGAATATTTGCCCATGTAAATAATAAAGGCGGGTTTTTCTCCCGCCTTAAAATTTAACTGATTAATACTTCGCCTGCTGAATCTTCTTGGCGGCCAAATTAACCGCCAGAGGCAGAATCTCCCACTCATAGGGCAGAACGTGCTGCTGCAGGGCCTGAGTCGCTGTCTCCAAGCTGGCCGGACGGCTAGGACCGTCCATAAAGTCATTGATGATTTTTGCTGGTATCTCGACGTTCAAGCGGATTAACTCCTGACCGGAATCATACTCTCCGTCAACCTCATGGACAGTCGGATAAGTAAAGAAACGATCCGTTCTTTTCTTCCGACCCCGGTCCAATAAGTCTTTGATGCTGAGCAAAACTCGCTTATGAACCTCTAGGCCGTACATTCCCTGCCCGCCAAATTGGCCGGGATCGGCCGGATGGATGTTATAAAAAGCAATTCCTTCCACCGGCATGATTCGGACAATACAGCCTACCAGGAAAACCAAGTGGATCTTGCTACCAAGCAGGACGGTCCTCAGGCTTTCATTAAAAGACCGGGCTGAACCTAAGGAGCGACGATCAATGACTAAGTTAGGTACTTGCAATGCATTGGCCTGCTTTAGACAGCCGGCCTCCGGCTTAGTGCTAATTAGCAACTTTAAATCAATGTTCGGTATCTGCTTGGCCCGAAAGGCCTGCATGATTGCCTGGGCGTCCGTACCGCTGCCGGAAGCGATTAAAGCGACTTTTATCTTCTTATTCTTCAGAGATTTCTCCTCTTTGTTCATGTTTTTTCCTCCTTTTAATTTATTAAGTTTGTAAATAACGTGCTGATTTTTAAGACTATATTTAACCATCTTCCTTAGCTGGAGTCAAGTTGATTATTATTAAAAAAGAAGCTGATTAGAAATAGCTTCTTTAATAGAACAACTTTATCGCAATTTAACTGTCATTAGCTTTCTTTCTCATAATCGGTTCGAAATAGCCGTCCGCCGGATTAATGTTATTGCGGCTGATTGAGGGGAGCGGATTCTAAGAGTGGAGCAGGCGGTTGGTCTATCTTAGGCAAAGGAGCCAAATTCTCGGTTTTAATAGGCAGATCTAAAGGAGGAGCTGGTTTCATCTTTGGTTCGTCTAAGCCTGGAGCGGCCGGGTTAATGTTTGGCGCGGCGGTATCGGCCTCTGCGCGATGGAGAATCCTGTCCTTATATTGCTTCTGCATGGTCTCCACCGTCTTTTTCAGATCTTTGCGGTCCTGCCAGGTAAAATGGCTGTCCTTGGTCCGGACCAGCTTCTTGGATTCCTTCATGATCGCCATCTTATCCTGGCGGCTGATGTAGACTTGGGAACCAACCCGCTTCTTCTTGATGCGGTCAGCAATCATATCGTGCATCTGCTTGATGTTTTCCGTCGATAGGTTCTTAGTCGTCGTATACTTCCCCGCTTTCTTGAGCTTCATGAGCTGACCTTTCAATCCGGAATATTTCTTTACTCCAAATTGGCGATGATATGAACCCTCAGTCATTAAATAGCCCTTGCCGATCTTGTTGATGTCCAGACTGTCAAAAGCGCCCTTGGGCTGGCGATTGGCTGTTCGAGTTGCTAGGGTATTGTTAAGGGGCGGCCGAGATAGGCTTCTGCCTAAGCCACCAAGAGACGGACCGGACGGAATATTTAAAGCGGCCATAATTTTTTAGATTAATTTATGATTATTATATTATACCACAAACAAAATAACCGGTTAAACGTTGTTAGGGTTTAATAAAAATAAGCCCCGTTACAGAGCTTATCACTATCTTTTTAGCATCTCTTTCCGAGAAACAATATTGCCCGTTGCCAGAGCAACTTTAAGGCGGATATTATCCTTTTGCAAGGAGATGTAGTGTCCATTGATGAACTTCTTTTTCCAACCATCCTCCAGGAGTTCTTGAATTTTCTTATGATATTCTTTCTTCATGATCAGAGCTTTCATTTAATTTTAAACGTTATACTAAAGAACTATGTAACGAGGAAATATAGCATATCGCTGAACTTCCGTCAATGATTAAACAAAAAGCCGTCCCTAAAAGCGGGGCGGCTTTGTAATTAAAACAACTAATTCGATTAACCAACGATTGACAGCAATTCGCTGTCATTCATGATTTTAATCATCTTAGAAAGATCAAGACAGATCATCCGATCGTCATCCATGGCGGGAATATGACTACGAATGAGTTCATAAGCCAACTTGGTCTTGGCTCCTAATTGAGCATAACCCTGCCGGCCGAGAAATTCTTCAGTCAGAGAAATTCCTTGTGTAGCCGCTAAAATCTCAGCAGCAATTACATAATAGGAATTGTCTAAAACCTTTGATAAATGACGAGCGGAAATCGTGCTCATGCTGACATAATCCTCCTGATTAGCGGAGGTCGGGATAGAATCAATAACTGCCGGATGGCACAGCACCTTATTTTCACTGACCAGGGAGGCTGTTGAATACTGCAAAATCATCAAGCCAGTATTAAGCCCCTCATTAGTCTTACCGGCCAAATCATCAGGCAGGCCATAGCTAGTGGCCGACATCGTCAAAGCGAAAAAACGGCGATCCGATATGTTGGCTAATTGCTGGATCGCTATCTTCAAAAAGTCAGCCGCCTGGCCCAGCGGTTCCCCGTGGAAATTTCCGCCCGACAGAGCTTCAAAGCCAGTCCCATCTGCTTTTTCGAAAATCAGAGGGTTATCCGTGGCAGCGTTAATCTCGTCCACGAAAACTTTCTGCGCATAAAGAAAAGCGGTATAGGCGCAACCAGCGACATGTGGATAAGCCCGGAACGAATAGGCATCCTGAACGCGGGGGGTTGGCTGACCATTCTTCATATACTTCTTCGTCTTTTTTTCATCTGGCAAGCAGACATCCTGAGCACCCTTTGTCATCCTTTCTGACCCAGCTACCATATCTCTGATATCTTCAGCAATCCTCTTTATTTCCTGATGATTTCTGATGCCAATTAAGCGATCGTCGAAAGCACCAAGTTCGCCGCGAATTGCCTCCAGAGAAAGGGCGGCCGCTAGATTAGAGAAGTGAAACAACCTTTCTGCCTTATGGATAGCTAATAATCCTAAGGCCAAAGTGAAAGTAGCTCCATTGGTTAGCCCCATAGCTTCTTTAGCATTCAAGACTAACGGTTCAATACCAATAAATTCCAAGGCCTCTAAAACGTCCAGTGGCCCCTGTCTGTCCTTCCGGGCACTAGGAGAAATCCATACTTTCTGTCCAGCCAGACCGACTAAAGCGGCCGCGACATGCGCCAGCGGTGCTAAATCACCGCTTGACCCGACTGAGCCTTGTTCAGGAACGCAGGGGATGACGCCGGCATTATAAAGATCCAGCATCTTTTCGCAGGTTTTCAGGCGCATGCCCGAATAACCGGTCGCGAAAGAGTTGACTCTGAGAATCATTGCTGCGCGGACAACTTCTTCAGGAAAATAGCTACCTACCTCGACACAATGGGCCGGGATATAATGCTTCTGATAAGCAATAATCTCGGCCTCAGGAATGATAGTTCCCTTCTTGATGCCGCAACCTGTATTGACGCCATAAATAATATCTCCGGCGGCAATCCGTTCTTCTAAGGCTTCCCGTTTATCCTGGATTCTTTGTTTAGAATTATCCTGAGGATTTTTTGCATTAATATTATGCTTGCCATCAGACAGAACAACCACCGGATAAAAATGGTCTCCGTCTTCATGATAGCCGAAAGCTGCCAAAATCACCTCTTCCGGAGTGAGATCATGGCCTGTTAAAACGATTTTTTTCATGTCTATGAATTTTTAATGTTCGACAAATAACTGATTAGCTGAGAAACGGAAATTTCTTCTTGTTGCCGGGTCAATAAATTCTTTACCTGAACAACTTGACGGTTAATTTCCTCTAAACCGGCAATAATTACAAAATGCGTCCCTTGGTTGACAGCGAAGCTAAACTGGGATCGGAACGTCGTATCTTCAAGTAAAGATAGTTCGGCTCGGAAACCAGCTTGCCTCAGCATATCGGCCAGGCGCAGATAAAAGGTATCTTGGCTATCAGCCAAGCGGAGAATCAACATCTGAGACACCGTCGTTTCGCTGAGCGACAGGATGTCTAATTGTTGGAGAGCGGCAAAAAGACGATCAACGCCGATAGAGGCGCCCACGGCCGGCAATTCTTGACCGGTAAAGCGGGCAACCAAATCATTATAACGACCGCCAGAAAAAACACTCCCGAATTCCGGAGCATCTAAAAGGAATGATTCGAAAACCGGGCCAGTATAGTAATCCAGGCCGCGGGCGATCGAAAAGTCAATTTCTACAGCTGATTCAGGCAGGTCTGATTGGCTCAAATACTGCATAATTTGAACTAATTCGTCAAGGCCTTCGATAGCAATAGAAACATCTTGGAAGAGTGTACGTGCTTGAGAAATTTTTTCTAGATTATCACCGCTGATCTGAAGATACTGCCGCAATTTTTCAATAGCGGCGGCGTCCAGGCCAGGCCGGGAATCAAAATCATTTTCCGGTGCTAAAGCTAATTCATCAAAAGCTTCGGCTAAAGAAATTTTAGGAATTTTGTCCAGAATCCGCATAACTTCCTTAGTAGTATCCAGAGCAGAAACCTGGACTCGGTCCTTAATCCCTAATAAGCTAGTTAATCCGTTAAGGACCTTGCGGTTATTAATCTTAATAACAAAACGCTGCAAGCCCAGGGCTTGAAGAGTTTCATAAATAACCGAGATGATCTCCGCGTCAGCCAGCATCAAGGCCGAACCGGCGATATCAACATCAAATTGATAAAATTGCCGATAGCGCCCCTTCTGTGGCGAATCGTTGCGGAAAACTGGCCCGACAGCCATTCGTCTCCAAGGCAATCTAATCCCTGTCTTATTTTTGTTATCATACGGGTTGGCCGATATGAATCGCGCCAAAGGAACAGTATGATCAAAGCGCAGGGCTAAAGAATCCTCGGCAGCCGAACCGCGGCCGCGGACCTGGAAGATATTCTTCGAGGTATCATCATCTCCGGTTAAAACACGGGAGAATTCAACCATCGGGGTCTCGATCGGATTGTAGCCGAAGGAACGGAAAACCTTTTCAATTGTCTCAAACATTTTCTCGCGGGCTAAATATTCCGGGGTATTAAAATCCAGGAATCCGCCAGCTTTTACGGGTTTAATTGTGTTTTTCACCATATTATAATTGTTAAAGGACATTCAGATTATCTTAGCGAAAAACGGCCGGAATGTCAAAATAGGGGAATAAAAAAAACTCGCTTTTTTAAGGCGAGTTAGGCGGGGGCACGACGGGGTTCGAACCCGCGACCAACAGATCCACAATCTGGCATTCTACCACTGAACTACGTACCCCATATTATAAATAACTAAACTAATAAAATATAATAACAAAAATATAATAGGCTGTCAAGCCACTAAGCGGAATAGCTGATTTCAGAATAAAGCGACTTCTTTTTCTTATAAAAACAAGCCCACTCCTTATCACCGTATGAAAAATGCCACCACTCTCCATAGAAAGGGGCTAAGCCCTGCTCAACAAGCAGATCATGCAGCAACTTCCGGTTATCGGTCTGCCGGCGAGTAATTTTCAAGCTGTTGGTTTTGATCTTCTCAGGCTTACTGAAATCAGCAATTTTAGTACCCATGTCTAATTCCCGCCCCCGACACTCTATAGTCACGTCAATCGCTCCGCCGGTAATATGGCCGGCGACATCCGGAGAAGCTACGAAATTATGAGCTAGAGCAATTAGCCGAACTCCCTTAAGATTACGATTTTTAGAAGAAACTATTTTTAACAGGCGGTCAAAATACCTTTTTTGGACTAAGGGGTGACGATACCCGTAAACTACTTTCAGCCGGGCGCCGGGCGAGAGGCATTGGAGATTATTTTGGGCGCGGCACAGTTTTTCCGCCAGCTTTTTTCTCACTAAAATATCCTTACCCCCATATTTAAACATATCCTTCTTCTGGTAGCGGCAAATTATTTCCGGGCAAAACTTATCTAAAACCACCAAGGGGTCAAAATTCTCCCCGGCCGATATCTTCCGCAAAGCCTGGTATTGCAGGATTTTTCTGCTTTCCTTGAGCATATGAGTCGTTTAGTTAAAATAATCTTATCATAAATTATCAAAAAAGCCCACTGTAATAGCAGGCTTTTCCTCTCATCGTTGTTAAATTAGACAATCGCCTTAAAAAGAAAAATTCTCTTTTTACTGGCTGAATTTACACCCGTCTTAGAAACATCCTGTTCTAAGCCCGGAATCTGCTTAGCTCCTAATTTGGAGTAAAGCGTTAAAGAATTACTGCCAACAGCAGCAGTGCGCATCACGTAATAGTTAATTCCGTGCTCCTTAGCCCAAGCTAAGCGGCGCTGGATTAGTTCTCGGCCGATGCCCCGCCGGCGAAAATCAGGCTGGACGGCCAATTCCGACATATAACAGGCTTGCCGCCAATCAAAAGGCAGATCTGGAAAATTACGTAAAGAATTACAAGCCTCAATGTTTGGGTCCTCCTTGTCCATGTGGGCTAAAGGCAAACTACAACCTAGGCCAATCACCTGCTGATCCGCTAAAGCCAAAAATATGGAGCCCTTAAGGAGATGAGGCTGCCAGGCCGTCGCCACTACCTGTTCATCGGTATAATCTTCAAAATAGGGCGGTTCTGAAAAGGCTTCTTTATAAACCTTTGTGAACCCCATCTGATAATGCCGGGCATTAGCGGCATTGACCTGGACATACTGAATTTCATTGCCAATCATCTTTTACCTCCATTTCACTTTTTAGGATTACTCCGTCTTGATTAATCTCTACTTCAATAATTTGGCCGGTGGGCTGCTTGATGCGTCTAACGCCCAATGCTTTAGCCACAGCGATTGAGCCGGAACCGCAAGAAGACTCATAAAAGAAAGAGTTGACCTCTTTCACCCAGACAACCGGATCAATCTTAGCCTCTTCGTTATTCTTCTTAGTCCAAACTACGCCGACCGCTTCGCGTTCTTCTAAATTCAGCAACTGGCAGATCCGGCGATGTTCGCTAGTAAATTCCTGAGGAAAATCGTCCTCAATAACCACATGGACAATCCCTCCTAAATCAACTAAGAAAGCCGGCTTGTCCCAGGATAACTTAGTAACCTTCAGGGGGAGACTTGGAAAGAAGCACTCCACAAAAGATTTGTCTCCCACTAACTCTCGTACTTTCCCCTGCACTAAGCCAGAGAAACCAGACATAGTGAATGTAACTGCTGATCGATTTGTCTCCCGAGCTAGTAATATTGTGGCTGCCCGAGCGGCATTACCGCAAAATTCTCCGCCGCTCATCTCAAAATGATTCTGGCTGGGGATTAAGAAGCCGGCCTGTTCAACAGCTTGACTCTGATAATCATTAATCAAGCTCCGGCCAAGCGCCGCATATTCGGACCTGGTCTTAGATTCTTCTAAGATTTGAATGGCTGTGGCATTGCCGCCAGCCGCAGTGATGATAAAAACCTTTTTTTCCATATTAACTTCCTTTCTATTTTTTGTTTATTTTTTTATTTTAAAAGAGCGTTTGACTTCTTAACTATTAAGAAGGGTTGGGGCCAGCAGAATTTACTCCCGATCCCGACCCTGCTTAATAGTTGAGCCGGAGTGATGCAGCGCTCTTGTCTTTTTTAATATTAATTTATAGCCGTCCATGCCGTGGTTCAGCCATTTGGAAATACGCGCCACCGTCGCCGAGCTGAGGCCGGTCTCTCTCTCAATTTCGCTATAGGGCCGCTTGGCGTCTAACAGCCGGGCGGTTTGCCAGCGCTTGCTGAACTCGGCAATCTCCGCTTCGGTCAGAAGGTCGCGGAAAAAACGCCGCGCCTCGTCAATATTCTTCAATTGCAAAATCGCTTGATATAGATCGGTGATGTATTGTTGTTTGTCTGATAGGGGCATATATACTTTACTATATTAAAGCACTTTAATATAATAAAGCATGGCAATAGGTTTGTCAATGGCTTTAGAAAACTAACAAGAATAGGAATTGGTACAAAAAAGCCGCAGATAAACGCGACTCTCTTTAAAATTTCCTTCTGCCTTCTATATGCTTTTGATATTACTAATCTCTTCCTTTATCCCCGTAGTCGACCGGGCGGGCAGATCCGCGAAAGGCTTTCTTTCTTTCACTAGATATTCGATCCCCAGTTCTAGGCATAGGCGCCGCTTCTCGGGAGTGTCTCCGTCTTGGTTGACGACGAAAATATCAGGCTTGATCTGCTGCAACTCGGCTTGGAAATCAAGCCGCCCGCTGCCTGAGTTTATTAAGCAGTCGTGGACATCACGCAAAGCTCTGATGATGAACTGGCGTTCTTGGGCGGTGCAAATCGGATACTTCCCTTTCAGTTGCTTGACTGTTTCATCGGAGCCAACGCCTACGTAAAGCTCCCCTAAAGCGGCTGCCTCATGTAGAAACATCACATGGCCGCTATGCAACAAGTCAAAACAGCCGCTGACGAAGACTTTCTTCATATATTTAATTTTTATTTTATAGTCCATTAGCTCTCATAGCTCAAATCATCTCTTCTTCCGGTTTTTTATAAAACTGGCGATGCTGATGAACACCACTACTACTCCCAATAGCTGCGCCCCGGGGCTGTCATCATATCCGCCGTATATAAAAATAAAGACGCCGCCTAATACTGCCAGGACTAAATATATTACTTTCCTATAATATTTTCCCATAATTTTCTAAATATACTTATTATGTCTGAAACCGGCTGACAATGAATTCTATGATTACATAACTAGCCCAGAAGGCTAGAAGGATATAGCCTTCTTTTTTCGTGATTACCCGCCCAGTCTTCATAAAATTCAGAAGAATTAGCGAAGCCACAAGCATGAAAGCTCCGGTGATATA
>Ga0172375_10005404_pt1 | contig 18469 bp, 19 predicted proteins | sample LakKiv1m_FD_114537 | JGI IMG/M metagenome (GOLD analysis project Ga0172375, IMG submission 114537) | Freshwater microbial communities from Kabuno Bay, South-Kivu, Congo - kab_092012_11.1m | ecosystem: Environmental > Aquatic > Freshwater > Lake | place: Democratic Republic of the Congo...
CCGACGGCACGCGCTGTACGCCGACGGCACGCGCTGTACGCCGACGGCACGCGCTGTACGCCGACGGCACGCGCTGTGCGCCGACGGCACGCGCTGCGCACCGACGGCACGTGCTGTGCGCCGACGGCACGCGCTGTGCATCGACGCAGGCGGTGACTAACGAGGCTCCGCGATCACTCGTCGGCGTCGTCGGCCGAGCGGATCCCGGCGGTGACCAGCGTCGAAACCGCGTCGCGGAACTGAACGGCGCTCTGCCGCGTGCCGATCGCGTCGAAATACTGCAGGCTCTCCATGACACCGACCAGCATGACGCTGGTGGCGCGTGCGTCGAGAGGCCGGATCAGGCCGCTTGCGATGCCCTTGGACAGGTCGTCCTCGAGCGGACGGCAGATCGACGTGATGGTCTGCTTGCCCATCGCGCGGATCTTCGCGTCCCGCGATTGCAGTGCCTCGCGGCACAGGGCCAGCACTGCGCAGAATTGGTCCAGCACCGGCAGCACCGCCTCGGCGCGCCGCTCGAGTCTGCGCAGTGGGTCGCGTTCCTGGCGGATCTTGTTCCAACTGGTCGCGAACAGCGCTTGGAAGATGCGCGGCGCGCACTCGAGGAACAACTCGTCCTTGTCGGGGAAGTAGTAATAGAAAGTGCCCTTTCCGACTTCGAGGCGGCTGGTGATGTCGCTGACCGCGGTGGCCCGGTAGCCCTTGCTGAGGAACATCCGGCAGCCGAGTTCGAGGACTTTCTCGCGCATGTCTTCGCGCACACGCGGCCGCCCGCGCCGCGCCGGAGTCCCTGCCGCCGCGCCGGCGCCGCTGCGCGCGGCCAGCTGCGCTTTGATCGCGAACAGCGGCGTCCCGCTTTCGCGCGCGGCGCGTATGTGGGTGAGTTCGGCGACGTGGCCGTCGTCGTAGTAGGCCATAGTGCGGCCGGTGCGCCGAGGCGGGTGCAGCAGGCCCTGCTGCAGGTAGAAATGGACGTTGCGCCGCGGCACTCCGGTCTTTCGTTCCAGATCCTTGATCCGGTACCAGTTGGTTTCCTCGGCCACGCCAAGAGTCCTGGGGCCTGCGTTTCGAACGCCGTGCCTCGGGCGTAACTATCTAAAGACTGTACATCAGGCAAGCCGGGAACGCGGCGGCCCTTAGGGGCACAAAGCCGGAATATCTTGCGGCGACGACCGGCGAGAACAGATTGACGGTAAGGTCAATTCTTAATAAGGTCGCGCGGCTTCGGAGGCCCCCGAGGAATTCCGAGTCTCGGCGACATGCGGCCGGGTGGGTTCTGCGGCGGGCCCGAAGCCTACGTGCGTTGGACACAGGTATGCTGTTCGAAAACCGCAGACTGACGATCGACCCACCGACGGCGTACGCCCGTTTTCGGCTCGACGAGGAACGCTGCAACGCCTGCGGCCGCTGCGTCGAAGCCTGTCCGATGCAATTGCTGGAAGTGGCCGGCAACAAGGTGCGCAGCAACCGGCGCTACGCCGAGTTCAAGTGCATCACCTGCCAGAACTGCGTGGCCTCGTGCGCCAAGGACGCGATTACCATCGAGGGCGACTACCGGGTCGGCCGCGGTTTCTGGAAGAACGACCACCTCTTCCGTTCCAGCAAGACGTTTCCCGAGCCGCCCGAGGACGCTCGCGGCAGCAGTTTCGAGCAGTATCGCGATCGGCTCACCGAGTCCGAGCGCGTCATTCTCACGCGCCGCAGCGTGCGGCTCTACAAGAAGAAGGAAGTCGAGTCCGACAAGCTCGGGCGTATCATCGAGGCGGGTCGCTTCGCGCCGAGCGCCGGCAACAACCAGCCGTGGAAGTTCGTCGTCGTTCGCAACGCTCAGGTGATCGACGAGATCAACGCGCGCTGCAAGCGCTCGCTGCGCAAGGGTTCGTACCTGCTGATGCCCCACGCTTACCTCGACAAGCGCTGCCCGGGGCCGCCGAGCGCTTCCTATACCTGGTGGCAGAAGCTGGTTATCCCGTTGTTGTCGCTGTGGCGCACCGGCGACGTCGAGCCGCGCGCTCGCGGCGGCATCAACACCGCTACCAGCGATCCGGACTACCACGTCTTCTTCCACGCTCCGGTGCTGATCCTGCTGCTGGCCGACCGCCGCGGCATCGGCTCGGTCGAACTCGACACCGGCATCTGCGGGCAGAACATGGTCATCGCCGCGCACGCGATGGGCCTGGGTACCTGCTGGGTCAGCCTGGTGCGCGGTCTCAACTACTATCCCGATTACCTCGAGCGGCTCGGGGTAGAAGAACCGTTCGAGATCGTCACCTCGATCGCGGTGGGCTATCCCGCCGGCCGGATCGATGGCATCGTGGCACGAGAGCCGGCGCGCGTGCACTGGGTCGACTGACGCGAGAACCGATGACGAGATCGGCGAATATGAGCAGACGATGAGCCGAGCACGAGCCGACCGTGAGCCAACCATGAACACCGACAGACAGACGACCTCCACGCTCACCAGGACGTCGCGCAGCCGCTTGTGGGGGCGCGGGGTGCGCAACGTCTTCCGCTTTCACGGGTGGCGCGTCGACCGCGCGCTGCACAACGTCGCCTACTTCGCGTTCTACGACACGTACGTTCCGGTGTTCGTGCGCGTCGGCGGCGCGCTCGCGCGCTACTTCGGCGGCTCCAGGATAGTTCACGCGATGTACGACCTGGTCTACTCGCGCTACCACGCCAAGGTGATCACGCCGGCCGAGTACATCAAGATCCTGACTCTCAACCACGACGTCAATCTCGGGCCCGACGACGGCAAGCAGATCATTCCGTTCGAGTACGCCAACAACATCATTATGGAAGAGCCGCAGTACATCGCGGTGATGGACTGCCCCTGCCGCATGTCGCGCAAGAACCCGTGCCAGCCGGTCAACGTCTGCATGGGAATCGGCCGCCACTACGCCGAACTGTGGATGGATGTCGGCGAGAAGTACCACGTGCGCCAGGTCACGCAGGAAGAAGCGCTGCAACTACTCAACGACGCGCGTTCGCGCGGCTGCATCACCGCAGCGTGGTTCAAGGTCGCCACCGGCGCCCGCACCGGCGTGATCTGCTCGTGCTGTTCGTGTTGCTGCGGCGGATTGGAGGGGATGCGCATCGCCCGCAAACTCACCGGCGGTGCGCCGCTGACCAACGTCGCGCCGTCGGGTTACCGGGTCGTCATCGACGAAGACGTTTGCGTCGAGTGCGGCCAATGCAGCGAGATCTGCAAGTTCGGCGCGATGCGGCGCGACGCCGCGGGCGTGCGCAGCTACGACTTCGCCGAGTGCCTGGGGTGCGGCCTGTGCGTCGAGCACTGCCAGGCGGGCGGTCTCAGACTCGAAATCGATTCGGACAAGAGCCTGCCGCTGGACCTGGACCTGGCGCGCGAGATACTCTCGCGCGGCGAACCGGCAGGGACCAATGCACGAACTGCAGATAACTGAGAGCATCCTCGCCGTCGTGCTGCGCCACGCCGCTCAGCACGACGTCCGCAAAGTCGTTCGCATCCACTTGCGCGTCGGCGAACTCTCGGATCTGGTCGACGAGTGGATTCAGCACTACTTCAACTACCTGAGCCGCGGAACGCTGGCCGCGGACGCGAAGCTGGCGATAGTGCGGGCACCGATCGTGCTGCGGTGCACGGCCTGCGACGAATCGTTCGAGGTCGAAAAAGACAAACTGGGTGCGGCTGCGTGCCCCAACTGTGCGGACTCGAAGCTGGAACTGGTGTCGGGCCGCGGTTACTTTATCGAGAACATGGAGGTTCTGTGATCGACGAGGTCAGACTGATCGACGTGAAGGAAGATATCCAGGCCGACAACGCCCGCGTGGCCGAGGCACTGCGCGAACGCATGGCCAAGAGCGAGACCTTCCTGCTCAACCTGATGTCGGCGCCCGGCTCGGGCAAGACCAGCACGATTCTGCGCACCATCGACGAACTGCGCGGTCGCTACACGTTTGGCGTGCTGGAAGCCGACATCGACTCCAAGGTCGACGCCGAAAAAATCGCGGCACATGGGATAACCGCCGTTCAATTGCGCACCGGCGGCTTCTGTCACCTCGACGCGTCGATGGTCAATCAGGGACTCGACGCACTGGATCTGGCCGCGCTCGACGTCGTGATCATCGAGAACGTCGGCAACCTGGTGTGTCCCGCCGAGTTCGACACCGGCGCGAGCCGCAGCGTGATGATCCTGAGCGTGCCCGAGGGTGACGACAAGCCTCTGAAGTACCCGCTGATGTTCAGCGTCAGCGACGTGTTGCTGATCAACAAGATCGACTACCTGGGCCTTTCCGACTTCGACGTTGCGGCGGCCCGCGAGCGCGCCGTCAAACTCAACCCGCGCATCGAGATCTTCGAGATCTCGGCCAAGACCGGCCAAGGCATCGACGCCTGGGCCGCGTGGCTGGAGCGCGAGGTGAGCCGCTTCCTGGGCCGCTGAGCCGGACCGGCGGTCGTCGATCGGCGCCGGCACGACATTCGTGACGATTTCGTCGCCGATCTGTCGTAGGCCACCACTACGCGTCGGTAAGGAGGTCGAGTCGCCGTAGAAAGGCACCGCAGCGTCGATTGTTAAGCGCCGCCGGCCGTTTGTTTCACGACGGCGGCGGCGAACTGTTCCAGATCGACGAGATGGTCGCGGACGATGGTTTCGAGAATCGCCACGTCGAGTCTTCGATAGTCGTGGATGGCGATGTTGCGGAACCCGACCATGGCCTGCAGTCGAAGACCGAGATCGCGGTCGACGACACGCGACTCGCACAGAAGTCGGAAGTGATCTTTCAGCGAGTCCGGTAGTCCGAGGCCGCGCTCGGCGATCACGTGACTGGCCAGATCGACGGCCGCTTGGATCGCTCGCTGGAGGTTGAGCACGACGATGTCCTGGACGTCGATTTCCCGGACACTGGAGGGATCGCCGTGCGTCACGGTGCGGATGCGCAGCAGGCACCGCTCGATGTTCCCGAGCTTGGCCAGTAGAATGTCGTCGCTCACGTCTGCGAACTCGACAGCAACGCGGCTTCGATCGGAGCACGCGTGCGCTTCAAGTCGAAGTAGTCGGTGAGCGTTCGCGCGACGAATTCGTGCCAGGCCGACTCGTCTTCGCGATAGAGCATTCGATGCTTGCGAAGAACCTGCATGGCCAGGATTGGCGAAGCATCGTCGAGGACGACGAGGTCGGCGTCGGTTCGAAGTATGGCCTCGAGATCGGTCCTCAGCTTGGCCAACGCGAATGGATCGACGGCGGGGGTGCCGAGCAGAACGGCGATGTCGGTGTCGGCATCGGCCGGTGGCGTTGTGCTGAGGCGGGATCCGTACAGCAGCACGGCCCGCGGAGCCAGCGCCGCGACCACGAGCCGCGCGGCCCGCTCGAGCTCGTCTGATACTTCTGCGTCGGTTGAGTCGGTCACAGTCTCGCCTCGGGTGCCCGGATGCTCCGACGACGGCAACCGCGTCGACGGCGATGGATGCCGGCTCGCCTCGGGTGTCTGGATGCTCCCACACGGGCGGCGGCCGCTCAACCCGAAGGCCACACTGTTGCGGCTGTCCAGGCATCGGTGGCTGCCGCGGCACGAGGGTGCCGCGCGGTTTCCCGAGGTCGTCTCAGCGCCTCGGCTTTGAGCCGAGGTCGCGGGCTTCTGCGAGAGTGGGGGCGATCGCTGTATGCAAGGCGCCGGATCGGTCTTGCCGGCCATCGGGCGTGCGGCACTCTCGCCCCGCCTCTGCGCGGTGCTTCGCACATTCGAGCAACTTTCTTTTCGCGCTTCGTCGGTGGGGTCCGATCCTGACCCCGTCGTCGGCTATTCTTGCAGACGTCTCGACTGGCGGCCGCGGTCGTGCCGGTGGCGTAAGGGTCGGCTGCCGCAGGGCGGGGTCGAAGCACTCGCAGGTACCGGCCGAGCCCGCGAGAGCCCGTGCTACACTGGTGGCGCGGGGTGGCAGTGTGCGTCCGCCCGAGAGAGAGCATTCATGAATGACGTCTTGCAGATCTTCGTACTGGTCGTGCTGTTCGCGGTTGCGGTGCTGCAGGTGCTGCTGCTCAGGCGCAAGGTCGATATCGACCTGTCGCCGATCGAGCAGTCGTACAAGGTGGTCGGCGAGTCGTACCAGAAGAGTGAACGCGCCGTACGCGAGGAGGTCGCCGGTAACCGGCGCGAGATCGCCGAACTGCTCGGACAGTCGCGCACCGAGCTGGCCGGCTCGCTGGTCGGCTTCAATAACTCCCTGGTGACCAATATCGGCGAGATGGCCAAGCTCGAGAAGTCGCAGCTCGAAGGTTTCGGCCAGCGTCTCGACAAGCTCACCCAGTCCAACGAGCAGAAGCTCGACGCGCTCAAGGGCGCGGTCGAAGCCAAACTCGAGGGCATTCGCCAGGACAATTCCAGGCAGCTCGAACAGATGCGCGCCACCGTTGACGAGAAGCTGCAGGGCACCCTCGAGAAACGGTTGGGAGAGTCGTTCAAGCAGGTCAGCGAGCGCCTCGAAGAAGTCTACAAGGGTCTCGGCGAGATGAAGGCGTTGGCGACCGGCGTCGGCGACTTGAAGAAAGTCCTCACCAACGTCAAGACGCGCGGCACCTGGGGCGAAGTGCAGCTCGGTGCGATGCTCGAGCAGGTTATGGCTCAGGACCAGTACGCCGCCAACGTCGCCACCAAGGGCGGCGGCGAACGTGTCGAGTTCGCGATCCGCCTGCCCGGACGAAGCGATTCAAGCGATGAGATCGTCTGGCTGCCAATCGACGCGAAGTTCCCGGTGGAAGACTATCAGCGCCTGGTCGATGCGCAGGAACGCGCCGACATTGTGGCAGCCGAGGAGGCGGGCCGGCAACTCGAGGTACGCATCAAGGTCTGCGCTCGCGACATCTCGACCAAGTATCTGGAGCCGCCCAAGACCACCGACTTCGGCATCTTGTTCCTGCCCACCGAAGGTCTCTTCGCCGAAGTGGTGCGGCGGCCGGGCCTGGCGGAATTCGTGCAGCGCGAGTGTCGTGTGGTGATCGCCGGGCCCACCACGCTGTGGTCGATCCTGAGCAGCCTGCAGATGGGCTTTCGCACGCTGGCCATCGAGAAGCGCTCGAGCGAGGTGTGGAATCTGCTGGCGGCCGTCAAGACCGAGTGGGGCAGGTACGGCGAGGTGCTCGGCAAGGTGCAGAAGAAACTCAACGAGGCCTCGAACACGCTCAATGAGGCCGAGCGCCGCACGCGCGTGATCGGGCGCAAGCTGAGGGAGGTGCATGAACTGCCGGCCGCCGACGCCGACACGGTACTGATGATCGGCGCGGCCAGTGGTGAGACGGAAGGGGAGGAGGCCGAGGTGGTGGGCTGACGCCCTGCTCGACACAGAGAATACCAAGGAGGTCCAAATGGAAGACGTCGATTCGTTTCCCCTGCTCTACGAAAACGACAAGGCAACCGGCAGCGTCGAGATCCTCGCGAAGTTCGCGGACGATCGCGAACCATGGACCGACGCCAAGCGCTCATACACGAGCTGGTACAACGCGGTTCGCGGCGGTCATGGAGCGGGGGCCCTGTTCCGCGCGACGAAAACGAACGCAGATTTCTTGGGACGCCACGGCGCATGCCAGTTCTTTGCCGCGACCGTGAGAGGAGAAAACCGAATCCTCGCCGTCTGCCCGGCGCAGGACGGCGGGCCGGTCTCGATCCATCTGCTGGACCGCAAACAGTGCGGTGGAGGCGCGCTCGACAGGATGAGTTGGACGGAGCTGAGGACGATTTGCAGGGCCGGCTCGGTGCCCGCTCTCAGCTTCGAGGACTACGTCCGCCGTCATCGAAAGAGAGGATCAGGACGCCCAGCGGCGCGCGCAAGTGCGGTGGCGGATCCGGAAAAGCCGAAGGGAACGACTCCGGCCGGCCGGATCGACATGAAGAACGATGATCAGACACGCGACGGGTCTTCGTCGTCGCCGTTTGCGTTGCCTTCCGTATCCTCCGGCGACGCCCGTGTGTTCGATCAGGAGAGTCCCGTAAAGAAGCCCTACAAACTGCTTGGCCCCGACGGTAAGATCCACCCGAGCCAGGAAAAGGGTGCGCTTGGCGGCTACCGGCACACGGACAGAGGCAGATGGAAGTACGGCCGGCTTGATTGTCCCGCGGCTCTCGATGCGCTGAAGAAAGGCGGCTACAAGACATACCGCGTCTTTTTCCGCAACGAAGAAGACGCGATCGCCGCAGGCTTCCGCCCGTGCGGCACGTGCATGCGGGAGCGACACGCGGTGTGGAAGAAGGGGGGAGCGCCGGGGACGCCGGAGTATCCGTGGCTGATGCTGCCGGACAAGTGACCTGCTTGGCGATCGCCTGGCCTCGAATACGGCGGCGACGTTCGCGACCGCGGCTGACTAACGAAGTCGCTCAGATGGTTTCGATCGCGATCACGTCCATCGCCATCGTGACATCGGGGACGAGGTTGCGAGCGGGCTCGGCCGCTACTGCGCGCAGGCCTTCTTGCCGTCGGCGGCCGCGGCGTTGTTTTTGTCCAGTGCCAGAGCGCCGTCGAAAGCCGCCTGCGCACCCTTGCAATCGCCTTGCGCGGCCAGCGCTCGTCCGAGCAGCAGGTGTGCGTCAAGGAGCTTGGCGTCGGCTGCGAGCGCCTTCATGGCTGCGGTCGCAGCCAGCGGATAACGCTTGGCCTCCAGGTGCCGCTGCCCCATCCGCAATTCGCGGTGCGCGATCGCGGAGGCGCCGCCTTCGGTGTTGGCCTGAGGGTGCAGCACGCTTTCGAGCCCGGTGTCGTCGAGTTCGCCGAGCGCGTGCAGCAACTCCGCGCGTACCACGTTGGAGTAGTTGATGCGCTGGTAGGGCGAGTATGCCGCGATACGGTTCTGTTTGTCGGTGACGATCACGAGCGGGTGCAGGATCACTTCGAGCTTGGCGTAGACCTGATCCCCTTTGTCGATCAGCACCGGCATCGCCAGGCCGCTCTGCTTCACGCCGGCGGCGGCGGCCTCGGCCGGGATCCGGTCCGATATCACTGCCGCCCAGTGTACCGGTTTGTGCCCGAGTTCCTTCTCCAACGCGGCCATCATTTCGAGCGCTTCCTCGGAACGCTCCTGGCCGGGTTCGAAGAAGAAGATCACGCCTACCGTTGCGTCTCCGAGCAGCTTGGCACTGCCGCCGCCGATGCTGGTCAGCGAGAGCTGGCCGACCAGGGTTCCGGGAGGAGGCTGCGCGCTCGCGTTGCCCACCAGCGCGAGAACGGCGACCACGACCAGGATGCGAAACACGCGTGCTACCATAGTTTGACCTATTTACCCCGGACTATCCATGAATCCCTCTACTACCTACTACGATTGCCAAATGCACGCCATCTTGGGCCGTGCTCGCTCTTTGCTCCTCGACGTACTGCAAGTACGCCTGCGTCGCTCATCGCTGCGCGCGGCCCGAGCTGGCCCGCCTTTGGCGGTCTCGCTACGAGCGTTCATGGATAGTCCGGGTTATGGAGACGCCGCGGCTGCTCAGGTTGCCGCGCCGGCAATGCCGCGAATGTGGGCGACGATGGTTTCCATCGGTGTGCCGGGCCCGTAGTTGCCGGTGACTCCCATGGCTTCGAGCGCGAGCACGTGCTCGGGGGGCAACAGACCGCCGGCGATCACGTGGATGTCCGTGACGTCGCAGTCGCGCAGCGCCGCCAGCAGCGAGTCGGCGATGATCGGCAGACTCGCCGTGTGATCGCTCAGCGCGATGACGTCGACGTCCTCGGCGATCGCCGTCATCGCCACGGCTCGTGGCGTCTGGTAGCGGCCGGTGTAGATGACTTCCATTCCCGCGTCGCGCAGCGAGGTCAGCAGGGTTAGCGCCCCTCGTTCGTGGATGTCGCAGCCGATCTTCGCGATCAACACCCTGATTTTCTTCTGGTCGCCCATGTTCGTGTCTCCGCCACGCGTCTCGCGCAGCGCGCCTGTGGTCGCGGCGCCGGCGGTGCAATCCTCTTCAGCACTTGGTTGCGCCGCCGGCGCAGTTCCCTTCGGCAACTCGCGCCGCCAGTGCAGCGTCACTCGCCGGTTCGGCACAGCGCTTCGGCAACTCGCGCCGCCAGTGCAGTGTCACTCGCCGGTTCGGCACAGCTCTTCAGTAACTCGCGCCGCCGGTGGCTGCGCGCACGAAATCCGGCGCCTCGATTTCCGCCAGCGGGTCGTAGGCAATGCCGTACCCGGTGCGGATCACTCCGACGCACTCACCGACGGTCATCCCAGCCTTGGCGGCGTCGATGACGGCTCGTTGCACGTTGCGCCCTTCGCGCGTGGCCCGGTACAGCTCTGTCAGCAGAGGCCCGAGCCGTTTGATGTCGCGCGCGGCTTTGAACTGCGTTACTTCGGCGACCTTGGCGTGGCGCATCGCTTCGGTGGGCGGCCGGTAGGCGACGTCGCGGATCGCGCGGTTGATCGGGCCTTCGTCGCCTTCTTCGCGAAACGCGTTGACGCCGACGATCAGCCGTTCGCCGGCTGCTTTCTCGCGTTGCACCGAGAGGCGGTTGGCCTCCATCACCTGCGCGAGCCAGCCCGATTCCAGACACGCGAACACGCCGCCGCGCGCTTCGATGTCGGCGAGGTAGCGGCTGACCTGCTGTTCCATGCGGCTGGTCAGCCACTCCAGGTAGTAGGAGCCGCCGAGCGGATCGGCTACCAGCGGAACGTTGGCCTCGTGGGTGATGATGTGCTGCGTGTCGAGGTTGAACAGACGGGCTTCGAGCGAAGGCAGTCCGATCGCTTCGTCGATGCTCGAAGCGTCCACCGAATTGACGCCCCCGAGCACGCAGCTCAGGATCTGCAACGTGACCCGCGCGGCATTGTTCAGCGGCTTCTGCTGCGTCAGCGCAAGCCCCGACGTGCGGATTCCGATCTTGGCCTGCATCGCGCGCTTGGTCTTGGCGCCGAAGCGTTCGCGCGCGATCCGCGCCCACATGCGGCGCACCAGTCGGAACTTGGCGATGGTCTCGAAGAAGTCCGACTCGGCATCCAGCGAGAACACCATCGGGCCGAATTCGTCGATCGAGATCCCGCGCGCGGCCAGATCCCCAAGTACCGCGCTGCCCACCGCCAGCACGCCGCCGAGTTCCTTGACGGCATCCATTCCGCTCTGGCACGGATCGACGCCGTTGGGTGCGATCGGGCGCCAATCGGGCGTGTTGCGAATCGAGTATTCGATGTGGTCGAGGCAGATGCGGCGGTCGACGCTGGTCGGGAAATCCGGACACTCGTAGACCAGTTTGCTGCGCACCGGGTCGTTGATGCTGTTGCCGCGTAGTTTCCTGGCGTCGATCCCCTTGTTCTCCATTACCGCGACCAGGAGCGCGTAGAAGTACAGGAAACTCGACATCCCGGCGTGGGCGAATTCGAAGACCGCTTCGCCGAGCGGAAGGCCTTCGAGCATGGTTTCGTAGACGTTGATGGCGTAGGTGGCCACGCCGCCGCACATCATGCTGTTCCACGCCGAAGGGTGGTCCGGGTCGATTCCCGACTGCGTGGGCAGGTCGCACAGCAAGCGCAGGTCGGTCAGGCCGTTGGCGATGTATTGCCGGAAGGCCTGGTTGGTCTCCTCGGCGGTGGCGTAGCTGACGATGAACGACTTTAGCCACAGGCGCTCGCGGTACATCTCGGGATACAGACCGCGCGTGAACGGGTAGCTTCCCGGGTCGCCCAGATCCTCGTCGTATCGCAGCGTCGCGATGTCGTCGGGTCCATAGGCCGGCTTCAACTCTATGCCGCTCTGGGTGGCAGTACGGACGATGTGTCCGGCCTTGCGGTCGACCCTGATCCCGGAATCACTCATTGACAATCCATCTCTTGCGCTCGCTCTCGCGCTCGCTGATTCTCACTTACTCTCGTCGGTTGTTACGGCTTCCCGCTTCTGCGCAGTCGGTCATCTTTGCCCGGCGCGGCTCGCTCAGACTTTTCCGATCACGCCTCGGTTGACTGCTGCGATCCAGTTGGCAAGCGCTGTCGCGTGCTGCGCGAGGCGCGACGCGATCATCTGGGCCAGGGCTTCGTTGTAGGTGTGCACGGTCAGGTTGCGGTCATCTATCATTGCCAGAAGCCCGCGCGCTTGGGCCTCGTTCAGCATCGTCGCTTCGAAGCACCCGCGGACGGTGTTCTTTGGCGAGCCGGCCTCGATCCCTTCGACGATGCGCAGATATCGCCGCGCCGCTTTCCATACCGCCTCGACGGAATATTCGAACCGCTGAATCGCCGCGTCCCGTTCGATCGACGTTAGATTACCGGCGCCCGTGAGTTCGGTCAGCGAGGCGACCGCACGTTGTGCGATCTCGATTCGTTCTCTCAGCCGTTGCACAGGATCCCTTCGCGCATGATCCGTCGTCGGAAATCCGGATCGGCGGCCGCGAGATCGACCAGGTCGACGCGCTGGGCGATGGTGCTCTCCTCCAGTGCTTCGCGTGCGGTCGCCAGGGCTTCTGGCGGCAGGCCGCCCGGTGCCAGCACAGCCAGGTCGATGTCGGAGCGAGACCGGGCATCCCCTCGTGCTCTGGATCCGAACAGAAACACCGATACCGCGTGTGGATGCAGCGCCGCGATGACGATCTCGGACGCTTCGCGGGCGAGAGGATCGACGGTACTCGTCGCTTCGACGCTCACGGCCGCACGCTAGCAGTCCGGTGAAAAACCGTCCATCAGCCTGTTCAAAAAGGCCAAGATGCAAGGCGTGTGCGAAAGTCGTCCGCGACGAGGCTTGGATCTCGCCGGTCGCCGGCTCCGTCGGCACCGCCGCATTGCAAGGCCCAGCAACGCCGCACCTTGACGACTGCTCTCGCGAGCATCATGATGCCCGCATGCGAACGACGCTGACGCTCGACGACGATGTTGCCGCAAAACTCAAGGACTTCGCTCGCCGCAAGCGCGTTTCTTTCAAGGATGCGGTCGATGCGACTCTCCGGCGCGGTCTGACGGCGCAGGAAACGAGCCGCCGGACAGCGAAACCTTTTCGCGTCCAGACGTTTCGCAGTCCACTGCGTGCCGGCGTCGATCCGCTGAAACTCAACCAGTTGACGGACGAACTGGAAGCTCAGCACTTCGAGCGCGCGCGGGCACGATGATCCTGCCCGACATCAACCTGCTCCTGTATGCCCACAACGAGGCGCTTCCGCAGCACGCGGCAGCCCGCAGGTGGTGGCAAGGCCTGATGACCGGCGAACACTTGATCGGCATTCCTTGGGCCGTGTCGTTCGGCTTCATACGGCTCGCCACGCATCCTGCCGTGTTTCGCGATCCCTTGGCGCCCTCGGAGGCCGTCGAGCGCGTTCGAGGCTGGCTCGCCAGGCCGCACGTGCAGATTCTGGAACCCGGGCCGCGCCACCTCTCGTTCGTGGAAAAGCTGTTTGCCATGACAGGCGTGGCCGGGAACCTGACTACCGACACCCACCTTGCCGCGTTGGCGATCGAGCATCAGTGCGAGCTGCACTCCAACGACAGCGACTTTGCGCGCTTTCCTGGATTGCGGTGGCGTAACCCGCTGGAATGATGGTGCGGCTGCAAGCCTAACCGGCCATTCAGGACCGCGGCCGGGTCTGTCGGAACCACGAACAGCGCGGGCATTGTCGAGAACACCAGATAGACCCGCTGAGCGACGCTCATCAACCTTTCCGCAAAGTTCGCGTAGACGGCGTCACCCCGGATGACGATGACCGGCAGATGTGTGCGCGCGAGAAAGGCGCGGACCGGACTACCGCAGGTTCCGGCGACCAACTCTGGAGCATCACCGGTTGAATACACGTCACCTTCCTTGCATCGGTACCGGTCAGCGTGCTGTTTCGCACCGTGACGCAGAGCTTCGCCGCTGCCACCGGGCCGCGCGGCCGCGTTCGGCGTGGCGGCGGACACTCCGCGGCGGTGCCCTATGTCATTCCCTGAACTGACAACGGCCGTTGAGGCCCGACCGACCGTTCGGTAAACAGCGGAAGCGGTGGTGTGCCCGCAGGGCGCCGCGCGCAAGACAGAGCAAGACCAGGAGGTCCGCCATGGCAGCGATCAAAGGGCAGTGGGCTGACGCTTATCGGCGCAAGTGGACCTGGGATAAGGTCACCTGGGCCAGCCACTCGGTGGACTGCTACCCCGGCGGCTGCCCGTGGCGGGTCTACGCCAAGGACGGCAAGATCCTGCGCGAAGAGCAGGCCGGCGTCTTCAAGCCGATCGAGGCCGGCATTCCCGACATGAACCCGATGGGTTGCCAGAAGGGCGCGTGCTGGAGCGACCTGCTGGGTGCCCCCGACCGCATCACCCAGCCGATGAAGCGCATCGGCGAACGCGGTGAAGGCAAGTTCAAGGAAGTGTCGTGGGACGAAGCGTTAGGCGACATCGCCGACGCGATGCTCGATGCCATCAACGACCAGGGTCCCGAATCGATCCTCACGCTGATGACACCCGAGTTCGCGGCCAGCGCCGCGCGCCTGTTCAGCGACGCGCTGGGTACTCCGACCACCGACGGCAACGCCGAGTTCCAGGACTTCAGTCCCGGCTATCACCTCACCTTCGGCCTCTTCAATCCGGTCTCGACGATGGACGACTGGTTTCTCGCCGACCTGACGCTGATCTGGCACGCCAACCCGGTCTACACCAACATCCACTGGTATCACTACGTCGCCGAGGCGCGCTACAACGGCGGCGAAGTCGTCACCATCGCGCCGGACTTCAGCCCGTCGGCGATTCACGCCGATTACCACATGCCGGTGCGCATCGGCACCGATGCCGCGCTGGCGCTTTCGATGTGCAAGGTGATCATCGACGCCGGCCTTTACGACAAAGAGTTCGTGCAAGAGCAGACCGACCTGTCACTGCTGGTGCGCAAGGACAACGGGCGTTTCCTGCGCGGCACCGATCTGGCCGACGACGATCACCCCGAGCAGTTCTTCTGGGCCAACGGCTACTCGAAGGTCGTGACTCCCGCGCCGCGCCACACGCTGGCCGCTTCGGGTATCAACCCGGCGCTCGACGGCACCTACACCGTGATGCTCGGCGACGGCAACATGGTCGAAGTCGAGCCGGTGTTCGCGCGGCTGCGCCGCCACCTGGAGGCCTACACGCCCGAGAAGGCCAGTGAGATCTGCGGCATCCACCCCGACAACATTCGCCAACTGGCGCGCAAGGTCGCCACCCGCAAGACCAAGGTCTTCATCGGCTGGAACTCGGGCAAGTACTACCACGGCGATTTGATGGAGCGCTCGATCGCGCTGCTGCTGGGCCTTACCGGCAACTGGGGCAAGAAGGGCACCGGCACGCGTTCGTGGGCGGCGGCGGGCTGGGACGGCTTCGCGTTCATGTCCGAGAAGGGCGTGCCGGGACAGGAGTCCGCGCGCATGACCCACCAGATGCGCACGCTGATGCGGCGCCAGCTGACGATGGACGATCCCACGCGCACGCTCGAGATGATCACCAACCACGTGTCGGCGATGAACCCGGAGCTTGGCGGCTTCGGTGCGATGATCCCGCCGGCTTTCCTGTGGTACTACCAGTACGGTTACAAAGACCGCTGGAACGATCCCGACAACAACGACCCGTCGATGAAGCGCAGCTTCGACGAGTACGTCAACGAGGCGATCGACAAAGGCTGGTTCGGTCCGCACTGCTCGAGCGCCTACAAAGAGGTCGAGCCTCGCGTGCTGTTCGAGGCCGGCGGCAACATGCTGCGCCGCCAGAGGGGCGGCCAGAAGCTGCTGCTCGAAAAGCTGTGGCCCAAACTAAAGATGATCGTCTCGGTGGACGTGCGGCTGAACACCACCGGCATGTACTCCGACTACGTCCTGCCGGCCGCGCAGCACTACGAGAAACTCGGCCAGAGCATGCCGTCGGTGCATCACCTTAACTGGGTGCTCACCGACCGCGCGGCGGCGCCTCCGGGCAACGCGCTGCCCGAGCACGACATCGGCATCATGCTCGTCGAAGCGATCGAGCGCCGCGCCGCGGCGCGCGGAATGAAGAGTTTCACCGATCGCAAAGGCACCTTCCGCCCGCTCAGCGGCCTGTCGGCCAAGTACACGCTGAACGGTCAGATCCGCGACGAGGAACACTTCTACGACGAGGCGGTGCGCGACAATGCCGTCTACGGGATCCTGCCCGAGGGCACCACGCTGGCGACGTTGCGCGAGACCGGCTACGTGCGCTGGACCGGTTGGGGCATGGTCGGTCACGGCGAAGGACAGGCGTCGACGATCAAGCCCGACGAAGTTCACAACCCGCTGCGCTGGCACACCGAAGACAAAGTCCCCTACGCCACGCTGGTGCGGCGCGCGCAGTTCTACATCGATCACGAGTGGTTCCTCGAAGCCGGTGAAGAGTTGCCGACCCACAAGGAAACGCCCGGGCACGGCGGTCCGGCGCGGCGTTTCCAGATGACCAGCGGACACAACCGCTGGTCGATCCACTCGATGAACATGCTGAGCCAGAAGCTGCTCAACACCCACCGCGGCGAGCCGTTCGTGTTCATCAACGACCGCGACGCTGCCGATCTCGACGTCGTCAACGGCGAACAGGTGAAGCTGGTCAGCAACGTCGGCGAGACGATCCTGCAGGCCAAGGTCACGCCGTCGTGCGCTCGCGGTCAGGTCATCGTCTACAACGGCTTCGAACCGTTGATGCACAAGAACTGGTACGGCCAGTCGGACGTCGAGCCCGGTCACGTCAAGCACCTCGGCTTCGCGGCCGGCTACGGTCACCTTACGTATCGCCCGACCGGCTGGCAGCCGATCCCCGCCGACCGCGCGGTGAGGGTGGACGTGCAGAAGGTGAACTGAGGCCGCGCCTGCTGCGCGGTTCTCTTCACCCAGTCAGGCGCAGCGCCAGCCAGGTGGGAATTCCTGCGTAGAACATCAGGCGCTGGGCGATCTCGAGGCCGCGCCGTACGCCGATCGCGTACGAGGGAGTCGCGGCGGCGGCGGCGAGTGCGACGATCTCGACGACGGCCCTGGCCGCTGCCGCGACATACAAGAAGCCCAGCGACCACGACGCCCACCAAAGCCCGAATCCCTGCAGATAGGCTTTGAGGCCGAAGGTGTAGTACTCGCCAAAGGTCCCGCCGTAGGTGATGTACTGGTGCAGGCGAAAGACCGGCAGCGTCGCGATCAACGAGCACAGTACGAACTTGAAGACAGGGTGGTCGAGACGGCTTCGCGGATTGGCCAGGCGTGCACGTGTGAAGACGGCCATCGGGTGAGCGAGCGCCGTTCTAACTCCCGGCGAGACGCCGGCGGCCACCAACGCGTTGACTAAGCCGACGAGGTCAGCAACCCCGAGTGCGCGTTGCAAGCGCCGGCCCGAGCGCAGCCGCAGCCACAGGCCGCCGCCGCGCGGCAGCGCAAGTGACCACGGCTCGACGGCGGCGATCGCTTCGAGCGGCACCTCCACTCGCCGGTCGCGTAGCGTGAGCACCAGCGATCCCTCACTCACACTGGCACGCGCGGCGAAAGCGCGCGCGATGCACCACGCCGCCAACTCGGGCGCAGCGAACAAGCCGCCGAACAGTCGCATCTGTTTGAGAGGATTGGTCGGCGGTTCATCCGCCAACAAAATCGCCGCCGCGGTCACCAGCAGGCTGCCGCGCGCGATCACTGTGAGCGCGGCCGCGGCGATGCGCCACGCGGGCGGATACGCGACGACGTCCGCGTTCTGAATGCTCGTCTCAGCCGACTGCGCGGCGCTCATCGCATCGTCGTTCACCGCCGGAGGTTTAGTGTTGGCACACACCTGCCGCAACCCGTCAGCCCGTTGAAAATGGCCCACGAGCGCGGAGCTGGCGACACGCGAGGATCACGCCTGTCTGTTGGGTCTCGCCCCTCGCCATCTCGGGGCTCGTTGCACGCGAAACCGCTCGCTACAGCGTACATAGGTACGCTTCCGCTCGCGGATTCTCTCTCGCGCCTTGCATCTGGACCATTTTGAACAGGCTGATGGGCGGTTTCTTGACAAACTCGTGGCCCGCGTGGCGCGGAAAATCGCGGGAACGCGGGCTCTGCGGCCGCCCGTGCAAAAGAACTCGCGACGGTGCTAGAGTCCGCCACGGCTGCCGCCGGACTGGCGCGGCAGCAGCAGGAGAACTCCAGCCGATGTCCGAGGAAAACACCACATCCGATCTACTCGACCTGCCCGCGCGTCTGGTGGCGGCGCTGCGCAACGCGGTGGAAATAGCGCAACTCGGACGCCGCGAGCGCGTCGCGCACACGCCTTACGAACTGGCGATGAACGAGACCAACTTCCGTTTGCGTCGCTACGGCCTGGCCGAAACCGCTGATGCGCAGGCGCTGGTGGCCGACGGTGCGGCGTCAGTGAGAGGCGAGGCGGCCATCAACGGAGATGATCCCGCGAAGGACGCCGCGGCCGCCAAGAGCAAAGGCAAAGGCAAGAGCGCCGCGGCGAGCAAGCGCGCCGCGGCCGCCGCGGCCGCCGCGGCGGCTGCGGCAGCAACAGATGCCGCTGCTGACGAGCAATCACACGCGCGACGGCCGCGGCCCTCGATCGTGTTGGTACCGCCG
>Ga0172375_10005405_pt1 | contig 18468 bp, 15 predicted proteins | sample LakKiv1m_FD_114537 | JGI IMG/M metagenome (GOLD analysis project Ga0172375, IMG submission 114537) | Freshwater microbial communities from Kabuno Bay, South-Kivu, Congo - kab_092012_11.1m | ecosystem: Environmental > Aquatic > Freshwater > Lake | place: Democratic Republic of the Congo...
AAGCCGGAGTCCAGTCTTGGCGCTGCGATTAAAGCTGGATTCCGACTTTCGTCGGAATGACAAATCGGGTGTTTGGATTTGCAGTGTTGATTATCGTTACCCACACAAAATAGCGAAGAACCTCAAAAGTTTTGTCGGTTCAACGAAAAAGAAGCCCTCTTTTTGCAGGGGCGGGTCAAAAATCCGCCCGATTTTAAGCGGCAATCTTTTTGATAATAACTTTAAGGAAAATTTATGCTCCGAAAAATATTGGCGGCGGCGCTAATTCTGACACCGGTTCTATCCTACGGTTGGACTTCAGCTTCGGGAAAAAGTCTGATTAAATTACCCATCAATCGGTTAGTGACGATGCCGACGGCGCGGGTGATGCCGTCGGGATTGACCGATTTGGAATTCCGATTTGAACCGGACGGAGTGATGCGCTACGGGGTGCAATTTGGAATTTTCGACTGGTTGACTATCGGAGTATCGCATGGTTTCGAGCATTATATTGGAACGGATAAATTTCACGGTCAGAAGAGTCCGGGATTTTTGTTGAAATATTCGCTTTGCAGGGAAAGCAAATGGGGGCCGGCGGTATCTTTAGGCGCCGATACTCAAGGATGGGGAACATACGGTAACAACCCTATCGGTCCTGGTAAAAGGTATCTATATAAAGCGCCGGGGATATTTTTAGCCGCCAGTAAAAATGTTTATTGCCGGTGTTTCGGCGTGGTCGGATTTCACGGAGGATTGAATTACAGCGCATTCGAAAATAAAGACGACAACACGCCCAATTTATACATCGGTACGGACCGCTGCTTATGGAAATGGTTTTCCGCCGCGGTGGAATATAATTTCGCGCTGAACGACGATGACAATGACGCTTACGGTAACGGCGGATATGTCAGCGGGCTGTTCCGTTTTAATCATCCGACCGGCTGGACACTGGAATTTTTATTCATAGATTTCGCTTCGGAAAACAAGTTCACCGCGGAGGAATCTCGGGCGGTGCGGTTTATTTTTCCGATGGAAGTGAAGAATTATTAAAACAGTCTGTAAGTGTTCAAGTCAACAAGTCTGCAAGTCGAAAGAGTAATTTCAGGTTATCAGTGTTTTTGACGAAAAACTGTAAAACAAATCCTCATACCGCCGGGACGGCACTACGAAGTATGAAAATAAATTACTAGTCTCGAGCTGCGAGTCGTATGATTTAATGTTGTAGAGTGCAGGGAATCTGTAGCACAGTCGACATCATTGGGCGGGTCTTTGACCCGCCCCTACAAGAATGTGAATTTGACTTGTAGACTTGCAGACTTATTTTCAAAGCAATTAAATAACAATACATTGGACAAGATACCGATTCCCATAGGGGTTTCACCCCGGCATATTCACGCTTCCAAAGAAGATTTCATCACTCTGTTTGGGGAAGGCAGTTTTTTAACCAAGCGCAAAGATTTGTCGCAGAGCGGTCAATTTGCCGCGGAACAAACGGTGACATTATCGACGGCGTTGGGGAAAATCGAACAGGTGCGGATTTTAGGGCCTTTCCGCGGCAGCACTCAGGTGGAAATTTCCGCCAGCGATGCGGTGAATTTGGGACTGAAGGCGCCGGTGCGCGATTCGGGCGATCATCAGGGCAGTCCGGGGATTGCTATCATCGGGCCTAAGGGAGTGGTAGAATTGAAACAGGGGGTGATTTTAGCTCAGCGGCATATCCATATGACTCCGGTCGATGCAAAGAAATTCGGGGTAACGGATAAACAGGTCGTGTGGGCGGCGGTGAACAGCGCTAAGATGACGGATTTACGCAGCGAAAGCCGGCCGGTGATTTTCGGGGGAGTGTTAGTCCGGGTCGATCCCAGCTACCGGCTGGATTTTCATCTGGATACGGACGAAGCTAATGCTGCGGGAGTGTCGACCGGGGATTTGGCCTATATCATCACTTCATTGGATGAGACTCCAGCCTATGCAAGCAGTGTTTACCCGCGAAAACGAGTTTATGGCGAAATCGATATCAGAAAAGCTAAGAAAGAGGGGAAAGTCATTATACGGGAAAAGGGGACTATCTTTACCCCCTCGGCATTAGATTATGGCAAACGCTGGGGGGTGATAAAAGATGGACATTAAACCGTCAACCGGTAGTTGTTAGCTTTCACCACTTATTATTTGTCGCTTGATACTTGATACTAGGCGCTTGATACTTCAATTTCCCAGAGCTTCCAGTTCAGCTTTCGAATCTTTATAGCCTCCCAAATCTTCCGCCATTTTAAAATCCTTCCTGGCATTATATCTATCACCTTTCGCTTTATAATTAAGCCCGCGGTAATACCAGCCCGCCGGATGTTTGGCCTTGATTTTAATGGCTTGACTTAAAACATCTTCCGCTTTATAAAAGTCTTTCAGACGAGTATATACTTCTCCGGAGGTGAGGAGACACCAATAATTTGCCGGATCGATTTCCAAGCCTTTTTTCAAATCGGCTAAAGCAGATTGGTAGTTTCCAAAATTCATATAAGCGTCGCCGCGGGTGTTGTAGGCGTCGGCCTCCTGAGGTTTCAGTTCGATCCATTTGGAATAATCCGCAATAGCGTTTTCATAGTCCTTTTTTTGGCTATAGCTCCAGCCGCGCTGGCGGTAGTTCCAAGCCAGACCGTTTCCACTCCAACCGTAAAGCTCGATGGACAGAGTGTAATCTTTAATTGCGGCGCCGTAATCGCCTTTTAAGGTATGGATAGCGGCGCGGCCGCGGTAGGGGTCGGGGGTTTCCGGCGCGAATTCGCTGCCGGGTTTTTTGAAATTTTCCGCGGCTATACCGTAATCAGCGATGGCTTTATCATACTCTTTCATGTCTTTGTAACATAAAGCTCTTTCGCTATAGGCGCGGGAACTATTAGAATTGTAGGTAATAGCAGTATTAATATCGTTTAAGGCTTCGTCATATCTTTTCTGGTCTCGGAAAAAAGAAGCCCGGGAGAAATAATAGTATCTATTTGAAGGATCAAGCTCGATCATTTTCCCGTAATCAGCGATAGCGGAATTCACATCGCCTGCAGCGCGGAAAGCTTCCGCTCGCTGGCTGTAAGCTCTGGAATAATTGGGATTAGTGTCGATTACTACGGTAAAATCAGCGATGGCTTTATCATTCGCCTTTTTATTACGATAAGCGCCGCCTCGGCGCATAAAAGCATCGAGTTCCTGAGGATCGATTTCGATAATTTTATTACAGGCCCAGATGATGGAATCCTGGTCGCGGCGGATATTTCCGCCGTAGAAGAAACATAATTTGTAATAAGCTTCGGTGAATTTGGGATTTAGTTCCACCGCTTTCAACAAATCAGTTTTAGCCGCTTCCGCAATATTCTCGTCAAAAGTCGTTCCCGGCAGATTGGCTTCGCCGGCGCGTTTCATTTCGCCCATATAGGCGATATAAAGGCAATTGGCGCTGCCTCGTTGAAAATATAAATCGGCGGCGCGGGGATTTTTCGCGATCTGCTTATTAAGTAGAATTATAGCGGCATCTATATCGGCGTAGCTTTCCTGTTTTCCGTTATGCATCCGCATATCCGCCCGATTAAGAAATAATTCAGCATTATCGGGATTTTGATTTATCGATAAAGTATATTTTTCTTCGGCAATGGCATATTTTTCAAATCCTCCATTATGCCATAGAATATCTCCCATAACTTCATAAGCGTCGGCGAAATTGGAATCGGCCTCAATGGCTTTGGTCAATTCTTCCAACGCTTTGTCATAGAAGAATTCTTTTTTATATTTCAGGGCTTTTTTGTAGAAGGATTCAGCTTTGCTTCCGGCAAATAGTTCAGCATTTGACAGCAGGATGAGGGAAAGCAGGGTGATAAAGGAAATTTGTTTGAACATAGGGACTCCTTTAAAGCAAAATGACGCCGCTAATGGAATTTCAACGGATTTTTCACATGAATGAAGAATATTAGTCAGGACTCGGGTCCGCAGAAGATCAGACTGGGTATCGATTGGCTATCGGGAGAAGGTGACTGACAACACAATACCAGTCTACTAATCTGCAAGTCGAAAGAAAGTATCAAGTATCAAGTGCCAAGTATCAAGTAAAAAGCAAAAACCAAGCTGCAGAATCCTGCACTCTGCACATTCCTATACTCGCATCGCGCAGCTTATTTCATGCTTCATCGTGCCCCCCCGGCGGCAAAAGGATTGGCTTTGCTTTTGTCGGCTTTTATCGGTTTTTATCAGCTTTTATCTGCGGTTCAAATATTTGCTTTTATCCGCTTAATCCGTTTAATCTGCGGTGAATCGTTTTGAAAAGCGGGCGAGGCAGCGCCTCGCTGCACTGTGCTGCAGAGTCCCTGCACTCTGCAGCATTTCCAACCGCACAAAATATATCCCGGAACTAAATCCCTGCGCCTGCCAGTTTATCCGATGAATACCGGCTGGAAAAACTGATCTGCTAATTCCGACACTTGTCTCCCGGTAATATCATAAATGCAAAGCTTGACTTGTTGTTCATAATTTAGTCTGAAAGAAATATTGGTAGAATTGTTGAAAGGATTAGGATAATTAGGCAATAATTCAAAAGCCGGGCGGGAAAGACCTTCAGGAAATGGTTTTACGCTTAAGGCCGTATCAGCATATATAAAGGCTTGTCCATAATAATACGGATAATCTGTGGCAAATGAAATATCATCATAACCATCACCGTCGACATCTCCACAGAAACCAACTGAAGCAGGTTCGCCAGGAACAAATATTACTTGACCTGATATTAAACCGGATGAACTCCCATATAAAGGTTTTATTGAGGAATTGGACATATTACGACCGATAATATCACCGAATCCATCTCCATTCAAATCTCCTGCATTAGAGAAAGCACCAACATATGGATTATACTAATGCTAAAAAGTTTTTTCGCATGTTTTGCGTAGGGGCTTGATTAATCAAGCCCCTGCATCGGAAATTATTTTTTAGAACTGGTATAAAGCACCGATATTGCTATTAGAAGTCTGCCCGGTGATGTGGAAGATGGGCTGATAGCTGTCCGGCTGGGCGGAAACTGTCGGCCAACCCCCAATCCCTAATCCCAAAGTAACGCCCTTCGCAAAGTTTCTCCCAATTTGCTTTTGCATTTTCTTGTCAATCCTGTAAATCCTGTCAAAATAGCTGCTTACTGCTGGAAAATGGACAGAACGATGTTCTGTCCCTACATAAACATTTTTACTCTTTATAGCCATAATAGCCTTAATCGCTTTTGCTTTTTCTTTTAATCCTGAATATCCTGTCTATCCGATGTTAATATGCTTTGCTTTTGCCTTGCTTTTAAATTTAATATTAAATTTTAGATATTAGATTTTAGATATTTGCCTTTTATCCCCTTCATCCCTGTTAAATGCTCTTGCTTTGCTTCTCCCTAATCCCAAATCCCAAATCACTAATCCCCGCTTTTATCCCCTTCAGCTTATACAATATTTCCAGCGCCTGTTTCGGCGTCAATGCATCCGGATCGATTTGTTCCAATTCCGCCCTTAATTCATCCGGCGCTGCCTCCTGAAACAAATTTAATTGATCCCTTGGCGGCAAAATCCGCCGCTGATTACGGTTCAATGATGTCCCTTCCAGCGAAGCCAGCACTTCCAGCGCCCGGTCGATTAGTGTTTCCGGCAGTCCCGCCATCCGCGCCACCTGAATCCCGTAACTGCGGTCGCATCCGCCCGGAGCTATCTTGCGGATAAATATCACCTTATGACCGTGTTCCCGCACTAAAATATTAAAATTCTTCACCCCCGGCAGCCGCTTTTCCAATTCCGTCAATTCGTGGTAATGCGTGGCGAAAAGCGTCTTGGAACGCAATGTCGGCGTATTATGCAGGTATTCCGTCAAGGCCCAAGCGATGGACAAACCGTCGAAAGTGGAAGTCCCCCGCCCGATTTCATCCAGCACGATTAAACTTTTCGGCGTGGCGTGATTTAAAATATTCGCCGCTTCGTTCATTTCCAGCAGAAATGTCGATTCCCCTTCCACCAGATTGTCCTGCGCCCCCACCCGCGTAAAAATGCGGTCCACCACCCCGATTTTCGCGCTCTTCGCCGGGACAAAACACCCCGCCTGCGCCATCAACACAATCAAAGCCGCCTGCCGCAAATAAGTCGATTTCCCCGCCATATTAGGCCCGGTGATGATCATCAAACGCAAATCGCCGCCGATGCTCAAATCGTTCTCCACAAATTTCTCTCCTGCCGGCAGCAGCCTTTCTACCACCGGATGGCGGCTGTCCTTCAGTTCGATATAGTCTTCCGCCGTAATCTCCGGCCGGCAATATCCGTATTCTTCCGCAATCTGCGCAAAACTGAGGTAGACATCCAATTCCGCAATCAGTACCGCGTCCTTCTGCAAAACTTCCGCAAAACCGGTTATCGTATAGCGCAGTTCATTGAATAATTCGTATTCGATTTCCTTGATTTCATCTTCCGCCCGCAAAACCTGCTCTTCGTATTCTTTCAATTCCGGCGTGATGTATCTTTCCGCGTTGACTAAAGTCTGCTTGCGGATGTATTCCGCCGGGACTTTTTCCGCATGCGCGCGCGTGATTTCGATATAATAACCGAATACCTTGTTATAGCCGATTTTCAGCGATGGTATTCCGGTGCGCAGCCGTTCTTCTTCCTGCCGAGCGATGATCCATTCCTTGCCGGAACCGGAGATTTTCCGCAGATAATCGATGCGTTCATTATACCCCGCCCGGAATATTCCTCCTTCGGTAACCGACAGCGGCGGATCGTCCAACAGCGCTTTCTGCAGTCTTTCCGTCAATACCGCCGCCGGATCGATGTTTGCCCCGATTTCCTGCAAAATCCCCGCTTCGGCAGTCCCCAGCGCCTGCTTGATTTGAGGTAATTCTTCCAGCGAACGGCGCAGTCCTACCGCATCCCGCGGATTGCCCCGCCCCCCGGTCAAACGCGATAAAGTCCGTTCGATATCGCACAATGATTTTAGACGCTTCTGCAAGTCAATCCGTAAATTCCGGCTGTGCAATGCCGTATCCACCATTTCCAGCCGCCGTTCGATTTTCTCCGCTTCCAACAGCGGCCGCCCTAGCCATTTCCTCAGCATCCTGCCCCCCATCGGCGTCAAAGTGCGGTCGATAATATACACCAAAGTAGCGTCTTTCCGCCCGGAAAATGCCTGAAAAAGCTCCAAATTGCGCACCGTAGCAGCATCGAGGTTCATCGCTTCCCGCGGCGCGATTTTTCCCAGCCGCCGGATGTGAGCGCAGTCCCGCTTCAATTCCTCCTTCAGATAATTCAATACCGCTCCCGCCGCCCGCACCGCCAAAGACAAGTTATCGAACCCCAGCCCCCGCAATGAAATCACCCCGAAATGGCTGAGCAGCTGCTCTTCCGCATAAGCCGACGAAAAGAAGTAATCATCGATAGGCGAACGCGCGGATTGACTGCCGCTGCCGGTCAAATTATCCAAAGCGGCGCCCGCTTCCGACGGGTATATGATTTCCGCCGGAGACCGGTATTTCAATTCCGCGGTCATTTCCTCCCAACTGCCCTGCCCCGCCATATATTCACCGGTGGAAACATCGATAAAAGCCAGTCCCACCTGCTCTTTATCGATTACCAGGGAAGCGAGATAGTTATTCTGATTCTGTTCCAAAACTTTGTCGGACAGCGAATTCCCCGCTGTCACCACTTCGATCACTTCCCGCTTGACAATCCCCACCGCCTTCTTCGGATCTTCCACCTGTTCGCACACCGCCACCCGGAAACCCGCTTTCACCATCCTCGACAAATAGGCTTCCAGCTGATGATGGGGAAATCCCGCCAGCGGCACCGCATCCGGCGAACCGTGATTGCGCGAAGTCAAAGCCAATCCCAATACCTGACTGGCGATTTTAGCGTCTTCGTAAAACATCTCAAAAAAATCGCCCATACGGAAAAACAGGATCGCCCCCTTATGCCGGGATTTAATCGCGTTATACTGCTTCATCATCGGAGTGGCGCTCATAATTCCTCCTCCACCACCCGCGGGGTGATTTTCAGCTTTTTCGCGATATTTTTCGACGCTTGTTCAGCTTCTGCTTGAGAGGAATATTTGCCGGCGCGCACTACTTTGAGCTTTTTTCCTTCTACGACCGAATCGATAATTTCCACGGCATAACCCAGCGCAGTAAGTTTTTTCTTCAGTTTAAGCGCATTCGATTGGGAAGAAAAAGCCCCGGCCTGCACCCAATAAATGCAGGATTTAGGTTTTTGGGATTGGGGATTAGTTTCGGGAGGGCGGGATTGAAGTTCTTTCTTATAAATTTCGGCTTCCGCAAAATCGGGGATAGCTGTATTATATTCGTAAAGTCTTTGCAGGGATTCCCAGACAAGAGGATGATTCCGGTATTGGTCATAAATAGTGTAAAACATCTTCGCCGCCTTAGCCCCGTCCGCTTCAAAAATAGCCGCAAGGAATAAACTGTCGGCTCCGCGGGCGGAACTCATCCTGCGCAGCAAATTCCCGTATTCCGCTTGGTATAGGTCCTGTAAAATATCCTCACTTTCGGAACTTAAACCGGAAACTGGCAGCAGCAGAACGAGCGATAATGATATGATATTGGCATAAGGCATCAGGCATTGGGCATTAGGCGCTTGTCACTTGTTACTTGCTACTTGCTGCTTGTTATACTGACTCTTAAAAGTCTTTTCGCATGTTTTGCGTAGGGGCTTGATTAATCAAGCCCCTACATCGGAAAATATTTACTTGAATTGGTATACTTTGCACTTGCCACTTGCTGCTTGGCGCTTGCTACTTCTTTTTTAAAAAGTAAAACTCCGCCACTTCCCGCATTGCGGACAGCGCCATAACGGATTGTGCGTGACAAATCCGCAATTTTTACAGGCGAATTCTTCCTTCTCTTTTGTCACCATTTTCAGCACTTCCAATCCCACTACCGTAGCTTCTTTGTATTTGCCGTCCGACGCAAGGAAGCGGAAAAGGTTCCGCCTCAGCCATAGCGATTCCGGCTTGAGTTCCAATCCATCCTGACAAATCCGGATGGCGTCCGCCGTTTCGCCTTTGCGGTGCAAAAATTTCGCCAAAGCTGCGACCGCCCGGGTATTTTCCGAGTGTTCTTCAATCAAATTACGGTAGATTTTTTCCAATTCCGCAAAACGATTAAGTTCAAATAGAGTCGCTTCCAATTTGTCAAAAGTCAGATATGCTTTTTGCGGATTCTTGATGAAAAGCTGTTTCCACTCCTTGATAGCGTCTTCGGTGCGTTCATCCCGCAGATAGGAATCGGCTAATTCCAGATAGGGCATCGCCAACCTGTCGTCGATTTTTATCGCTTCTCGGAACTTCAATCTGGCGTCGTGTTCCTTGCCGTCTTCCGCTAAGATTTTCATCCCTTCCATCACTTTATAGATTGCCAGCAGTTCTTTGTCCGGCTTGCCGGTGACATTCTGAATTTTCCTAGCAGTTTCCGCCGCGTGCTTCCAATCCGATAACGCTTCCAATGCTTCCAATTGCCGCTGCAGTGTCCACAAATCGCTGCCGGTTCTGGATAGCATATCGTCGGCGCAGCTTAACGCCTCCTTATACATTTTCCCTTCGAGGAAATCGAGTAAAAGCGACCGCTGGATGTCGATAGTCTGCTGAGGCTTCAATCCATCCCGCACCGTCAGCTCTTTGTGAATCTTCGCCGCCCGCTTGCAATAGCCCAATTTCCGCAGAATATCCCCGTAGAGGATGTACGCCTCGATATTATCGGAATCATCCATCACCACATCCCGCAATATCAGCAGCGCTTTTTCGTATTCCCCGTTGAGCATCAATGTCATCGCCTGCGTGTAAGGCGGGAATGCTTTCTTCCGCTTTTGATGCTTCTTATAGACCAAAGCCCCGGCGACGGCGACCGCTAAAATCGTAAATATGCTGAAGAAAAGAAAAGTGAAGTCCATTTTACTCCTTTTCCCCCTCTTTACCGGATCCCGATAAAATCGCCGGGAGGTCTTCGTCCAATGATAAGTTGCGTAAGCGGTCTAATTCCTCCCGCAGTTTCCGGTTGTCGCGTCTCTGCCGCGCTATCTGAGTTTTCAACTGCACCAGATTATAGATGGAAATGAGAAAGAAGACGAATATCCCTAAAGCGAACGCCAAATAGAGGGCGAAATACAGCGGCATTTCCGGGGATATATAAGTCCCCACTTTGATGACCACCCGCTGTTCCTGATTTTGCAGTGAAAATCCCAGCAAAGCGATCAACACGACCACGATAATGCTCCACCTTATCAACCACATATAAGGTTCTCCATTATGAATGTATGCTAAAAGTTAAAAGCTCAAAGCTTAAAGCTTAAAGCTAAAGCTCAAAGTCCAAAGCTATAGACATTTTGAATTATTTTATGTTCGAGTTGTCATTGCGAAAGGCTGAAGGCCTTGAAGCAATCCCCCGTTTTCTTCGACAACCTCGTCTTTCACTCTACCTAGTGTTTAGTCCCGTAAATGACTATGTAAGGTAAAATCTTAGGGTCTTCGCTGTTTTATATGGGTAAACCGCCGGATTGCTTTGGAGGGAAAAATCCCCCCATTAATTTCCCCTTATCATTAAGGAGGGAAATCAGTTATACCAGGCTGTTTTGAAACGCCCGAAGGGCGTCATACTGGCGAAAGCCAGTATCCATATCTCTATAAATTACAAATATCCTGATTCCCGGCTTTTGCCCGAATGACAATTTTGGGCCATTATTAGGGCAAAGCGGATATTTGTTTGTCTCCCCTCTTTTTTAAAAGGGAGGTGGAGAGGATTCTTATAAAAAGATAATAATTAACACTTTATACTATTTCTTGAAATAGTTTTCCAATGTAAGGGCAATTCATGAATTGCCCTGACGAAAACATGCGAAAAGACCTTTAAGAACAGGTATAATTTGTAATTAGAAAGAACACCATTTTAATAATACCCACACGAAATAGCGAAGAACCAAATCTTATTATTTAGAGATTCTTCACTTCGTTCGGAATGACAAGTTGGGAAAAATGTGAAAAATATTTATATAGTTAATTGTGGGACAGAACACTAGCCTCAAGCCCCCAGCCCCTGCACCGCTTTGCATTTCAAAGTAAATCCCTTCACTCCTTCCACCCGCGCCCTAACTATATCTCCCGCCTGCCAAATCCCTTTCGGCAGAACCGCCACTCGGTTATGTTCCGTCTTCCCCATCCAATAATCCGCGTCTTTTTTGCTAAGTCTTTCGATGAGAATAGAGTACACTTGACCGATGGTAATCTGCAAATTTTGCCGGGCGATTTTTCGCGTCAGCTTGATCAAAGTGTCCAACCTGGCAAGTTTTATCTCTTCCGGCACATCGTCATCCATTTCCGCCGCTTTAGTTCCCGCCCGAGGGCTGTACCGGTAAGTAAACGCATCATCGAAACGGACTTGTTCTACCAAATCCAGCGTCTCCCGGAATTCCTCTTCACTTTCCGTAGGAAAACCCACGATAATATCCGTGGTCAGGGAAATCCCCGGAACAATGGCGCGGGCTTGTTCCACTAAATTTAGATAATGACTGCGGGTGTATTTACGGTTCATCGCCTTCAAAATCCGGTCGCTGCCGGACTGCATTGGTAAATGCAGGTGAGGCGCGATTTTAGAATTTCCCGCCATCGTCCGTAAAATCTTTTCCGATAAATCTTTCGGATGAGAAGTCAGGAACCGTATGCGTTCGACTTTATCGACCTCCGCCGCCGCCAGCAATATATCGGCGAAATCACCAGCCTCACTGCGGTAAGAATTGACATTCTGTCCGATGAGCGTGATTTCTTTGACACCCCGGGAAGTCAATTTTTTCGCTTCTTCCAAGATGCTGTGAAAAGGCCGCGACCGTTCCCGTCCTCGCACTTCCGGCACGATACAATACGCACAAAAATTGTTACAACCCCGCGTTATGGCGATATACGAAGAAAAATTATGCGCGCGGGGAGCTATTCCATCGTATAATTCGTAACTGTCACTGCCCATCCAGCTTTTACGGCTGCCGTTGCTTTTATTCAGCAGTTCCGGCAATTCCCGATACCCTTCCGGACCCACCACCAAATCCAGATGCGGATATTGCTTCAACAAATCGTCACGATGCTGACTCGCCATACACCCCAGCAGCGCGATTTTCAGCGCCGGATTTTTTTGCTTCAACACCTGATACTGCGATAAATTCGCCAGCGCCCGGTTTTCCGCATGCTGACGCACACTGCAGGTGTTGATCAGCAGGTAATCGGCGCTCGCTTTATCTGCCGTAGTTTGCATCCCGCTTCCTTCCAGCAAATTCTCCACCAAAGCGGAATCGTATTCGTTCATCTGACAGCCGAAAGTCTCGATATAAAAAGTCTGATATTTCCGGGTGTTATTCATAATTTAATCCGGTTATCCAGTTAAGTCAGGAAAGTCAATTTGACCTCTATTTACAAATGTCGAAAAAACGGTCATTCCGAACTTGTTTCGGAATCCAGCGCCTTTGATTTTCTGAGGTTTTAAAGTCACTGGATGCTGAAACAAGTTCAGCATGACTATTCTACTCTTTTTTCACCTTAAGCTGAACAAACTTGATAACCGATAATTTAATGTAAAATATCCTAAAATAGGCTCTTCGCTGTTTTGTATGGGTAGTCTTTCCTTAACGATTAGACCAGTCCCATTTAATCTAACCTTTGGTAGGCGGGGGGCTCGTCCCCCCGCACGATTTGTCGGGGGACAAGCCCCCGACCTACCTCAACAAAGTTATTCCATTAGATTAGCATTACCCACACGAAATAGCGAAGAACCAAATATAATAATATAACAAAAATCAGCGATAAATCAACATTTTATTCTGAAAATAAGTTAGGAAGTCAAAAGTCGAAAGAAAAAACGGCGCTGTCAGGTCTTTAGCGCAGCGGAGACCTGACAGATTTTGCATGCTTCGTTGCGCACCGCACTGCGCATGGGAATTTGCTTTGCTTTTATATCATATATCCCTTTTCCTCATTATCTCCGCTTCCGTGCGTGATCTCATAGATGTTTTCCCTCGTTCCCACGCTCAGGCGTGGGAACGCATAAATGTTTTGCTTTTATCGCATAACAAAGGTTAAATTACATTATGATCAGAATCCTCCTCACCGCCGCCACACAACTGGAAGTATTTACCATCTTACGCCGCTGGAAGACACTCCGTTCAAAGACTAAAAGTGGTATTACGCTTTATAAAGCGGAAATCTCCGGAACCGATGTCGACCTGCTCCTTACCAGAGTCGGCTTGACTGCCAGCGGTAGAATCTTCCGCCAATGTCTGGTAAATGAAACCTTCGACCTTATCGTCAACGCCGGAGCCGCCGGCTCCTTATCCCCTGATTTACTTCCCGGAATGATTATGCTCCCCGACAGTTTTATTTCGGAAAATACAGCGGTAATCTCTGCTCCTGAAGATTACCGGGAAAAACTGACTAAAGCTTGCCGAAATTGCGGAATTGAACCTCGTGCCGGACGCCTTTATTCTTCGCAGATGGCCATAAGCAATACGAAAGTGCGGCTGAAAGTGGCGGAAAAATACCAGGCTCAAGCTGTTGATATGGAAGCCGCCGCGCAGGCGGACGCCGCCCAAACTAAAGGCATCCCCTTCGTCTGCCTCAAAGTCATCACCGACCTGGCGCAATTCCCCGTATTACCCCGCTATTTCGCCAATCTGCCCACCGTGAACCGCAAATTGAGAGAGGTGCTGGAGAATTATATCGATAATTTATGTTATTAATCCGAGCGAAAAATATTTTACATTTCGACCTTATGAATTATGCTCAAATCCCGGTACTGTAATTCCCGCGAAAGCGGGAATCCAGCCTTTTTTATCAGATGTGGAACTGAACACGATGTAAAATATAAAAAGGTCTGATTAATAAAGTCGAAACTATACCAGCTCTGATTAATATTTTCCGATTGCAGGGACAGAACACTGTTCTGTCCCTACCTAAATATGCGAAAAGACTTTTTGGAACAGGTATCACTTGATCACTTGAACACTTGTAAACTTGCACACTTAAAGGATACATTCTTGTCTATCTTCCGCCCCCTAACTAATGACCAGCGCCGCCCGCTTTTAGGCTACGGAATGACCGCTATGTCCTCTTTAGCCAACGCCTGCGTCATCCTCCTCGGCAAATGGGTGATGACTGCCGGTGACCCCATCTTTTACGGCGGATTAGTGCTGGTCATCGCCGGATTAATACTGCTGGCGGGCGCAGCGGTCAAAGACGGAATAGGGTGGATGTTTAAGATGAGCCGGAAAGCCTGGAAATTCACCACCATCTATACCCTGATTTCCATTTCCGCTTTAGGCTGTTTCTGGCTGGGAATATCGATGGTCGATGCCGCCAAAGTCGGTTTCATCGGCCGCTTCCAAGTGGTGGTGATTGTGATTCTAGGTGCGGCTTTATTGAAAGAAAAATTTCATAAACGGGAAGTTTTCGCCGCTTTGGTAGTATTTACCGGTATGTTCATTTTGTATCATACTTTCCCCGCAAAAATGTCGCTGGGCTTCTGGATTATGCTGGGCAGCGCCGTGTCGTTCGGTTTAGTGGAAATCACCGCTAAAGTTACCGTCAAATACTGCGAACCCTACCATTTCAACACCATCCGCAATCTGTTTTCCGGAGCCGTCCTGCTCCTAATTGGATGGGCGCGGGGAAAAGCTGATTTCAATTTAGGCGCCGTATGGTGGGGCGTGATCGCTATGGCGATGCTGGGGCCGGTCTTCAGCCGTGTGTTTTATCTATACGCCCTGCGTCACGCCGAAGTCAGTAAAACCGCTTTAATCACTCAAATTCAACCGGTATTTGTCGTGCTCTTAGCTATGCTCTTCCGCAATGAATATCCCTCCGCGCAAGAACTTATCGGCGGGGCTGTCATCATCGCCGGCTGCGCCCTGGTAATCTTACTGCACCCGGAAAATACTAAAAAGCTAAGTCAAATTTACCGGTATTTTCAATAAAAAGTTGCAAGCAGCAAGCAGCAAGTAAATGCGGAATTTTACTGCTGGGAACTAATTAATGCTTATCTTGGTAAAATTCCACAACAGCATTTTTTCGTGCCAGCCTTCAAACCTCGTAATCATTCTTTCGACTTTCGACTTGCAGACTTGTGAACTGGCAAACTGGTGAACTTGCAAACTCGTAAACTTGCCATCAGCCAACTTTCAGGTTAATACTTAATGAACCTCATCGATGCGGAACGGACAAGGGAAATCCTCAAACAAGTCCGTCTGATAGAAATTAAAACCCGCCGGGTAGTCAACGAACTGTTTTCCGGCGAATACCATTCGGTCTTCAAAGGACGCGGCATCGAATTCTCCGAAGTGCGGGAATACCAGTTAGGCGACGACATCCGTTCCATCGACTGGAATGTATCCGCCAGATTGGGGCATCCCTATGTCAAAGTGTTTCAGGAAGAACGGGAATTGGTGGTCTTGCTGATGGTGGATTTGTCCGCTTCCGGCAGTTTCGGTACAATGCGCAAAGTTAAAAGCGAAATCGCCGCCGAATTATCCGCCGTGCTGGCTTTTTCCGCCCTGAAAAACAACGATAAAGTCGGGCTGATTATGTTCAGCGATGATATTGAACTGTTCGTCCCCCCCAAAAAAGGCAAATCGCATATCCTGCGCATCGTGCGCGATTTATTGTCTTTCCGGCCTCAAGGCAAAGGCACTAATATCGCCAAAGCTTTGGAATATCTGAATAAAGTGATGAAAAAACGGGCTATCGTCTTCCTCATTTCCGATTTCTGGGCGCCTAATTTTGAAACACCGTTGAAAATCGCCGGCGCCCGCCACGACTTCATCGCCGTCCGCCTTTCCGACCGCCGAGAACACGCTTTACCGGAAGGCAATCTGTTAGCTCTGCAGGATGCGGAAACCGGCCAAGAAATAATCCTCGACCTGAAAAAACCCGGCTTGTTGAACGCCTATCGCAAAACCGTGAAAAATGATTTCGCCCGCCTGCAAGACCGCTTCAGACGCTTCAATGTCGACTACATTGAAGTCGATACTTCCGGCGAATATGTCGACGCTTTAGCCGCTTTCTTCCATAAACGCACCCGTAAAAGGTAAAAAGGAACTTCGCTATTTTATACGGGTAGTCTGAATATTTTGTGTTGCAAAATCCCCTTTAATATGATTAAAAATCGTGCAGTCAGGCGCCCTCCCCTGACAACCTTATAATGTTCTGTCAGGTCTTTTGCGAAGCGGAGACCTGACAGATACTCCCTGACCAATCTTATCTTTCCTTGATTATCACTATTAGCTTCGGCTGTAAAAAATCGTAACTATAATACTTATTTATGACCAAGCACAGAAAATTACGACGACGAGCAAGACTTTTCCGGTCAGTGTTTTTCACACTGGCGATAATATCTAGCAGCGCTTACGCCGCTGATCTCCAAGTCCGCGCCCATATCGATACCACCCAATATCTCATCGGCGACTGGATCCCTCTCACCGTCGAAGCCGTTCATCCCCAAAATGTAATCTTTTTCCCCCCGGATGTGGGCGAAAAAGCCGGGGATTTGGATCTGGTGCGTTTGGAGAGCTTTGAACCCGCGGCTTCAAAAGACCAAGTAATCGAAAAATGGCGGCTGATTTTGGCCGCTTACGACACCGGCGGTTTCCTCATCCCGGAAATCGAACTGCGCTATCACACCGCCGGCGATACCGCCATTTCCACCCTCAAAACCCAGCCGCTGAATGTCTACATCTCCTCCGCCGGAGGCGACTCCTTAAAAGCCCCCCACGACATCAAACCCCCGGAATCCGCCCCGCTGGAATTCGCCGATTTCCTGCCCTTCATCATCGCCGCCCTTATTCTGGGAATACTGTTTTTCGCCTGGCGCTGGTGGAAAAAACACCGCAAAATCCCCGCCGCAAAAACTAGTGAAAAATTTATCCCCCGCATCGATCCCTATGAATACGCCGCTAAAAGGTTTGTCGAGCTGGAAAATAAAAAACTTTGGCAGCGGGGCTTTGTCAAAGATTATTGGTCGGAATTGACCGAAATTGTCCGCGAATATCTGGAAAAAGCCTTCATCTTCAACGCCTTGGAAATGACCAGCGATGAATTATTCGCATCCGGTGAAAAATTGGGATTGTTCGCAAATCGCCAGCATCGGGAATTATTTATCCAAGCCGATTTAGTCAAATTCGCCAAATTCATCCCCGACGCCGATGACTGCCTGAACGCGATGAAAACCGCCGGAGACCTCGTGCGGCAAGCCCGGCAATTGACCGTCCCTCTGAAAGAAACCGCGGAGGTCGAATGATCACCTTTCAAACTCCCTGGGCCTTTTTGCTGCTGCTGCCCATCGCCGCGCTGGTGGTATGGCGCTTGTGGAGGTGGAATAAACCGCTCCTTCCCGGACAACCTTCAACCGCTAAACCCGATAAAAACCTTCGCATAAAATTCCCCAGCTTTCTGCCGCTGGAAAAAATCGGCCTCAAACAATCCACCCGCCTAACTGCGCTGCCTTGGCTCCTTAGAATTATCGTTCTGATACTTTTAGTCATCATCATCGCCCGTCCCCGCGCCGCTTTCAAAGAACAGGAAGTCAGCACCGAAGGCATAGACATAGTCCTCGCCCTGGATATCTCCTCTTCTATGTTAGCGGAAGATTTTCACCCGAAAAACCGCATTGTCGCCGCTAAAGAAGTGGGGAAGGAATTCATTTCCGGAAGGAAATCGGATAGGATTGGATTGGTAGTTTTCGCCGGGGAAAGTTACACTCAATGCCCTTTGACCCTAGATTACGAAATGGTCAAAGAATTTATGGATAAAGTCGATGTCGGAGCTATCGAAGACGGCACCGCTATCGGAATGGCTATCGCCACCGGTTTGAACCGCCTCCGGGAAAGTAAAGCCAAATCCAAAGTCATCATCCTTCTGACCGACGGTCAGAACAACCGCGGCGAAATCGACCCCCTCACCGCCGCCCAAGCCGCCACTCCGCTTGGCGTCAAAATCTACACTATCGGTGTCGGCAGCGAAGGAATAGCCCCCTATCCGGTGCAAACTCCTTTCGGCGTTAGATACCAGCAGATGGAAGTGAAAATCGACGAGGATTTGTTGAAGGAAGTAGCATCTATTACCGGCGGCAAATATTTCCGCGCTGCCGATGCCGATAAACTCCGTGAAATCTACCGGGTTATCGATGAAATGGAGAAAACTAAAATCGAATTGAAAGAATACCGCACTTACGCCGAACTCTACCTCCCCTACGCCCTCGCCGCCCTGGGGCTGTTATTGCTGGAAATCCTCTTAATCAGCACCCGCCTCAGAAGGATACCTTGAGAAATGATATACCGTTTCTAACTTGATTAATTCATAAATTTTATTTATTAAATCATAACACAAATATATACAGATTCTTATTGTAGGGACGAGGCAGCGCCTCGTCCAAAAATCGGACGAGACAGGGTCTCGTCCCTACAA
>Ga0172375_10005406_pt1 | contig 18467 bp, 8 predicted proteins | sample LakKiv1m_FD_114537 | JGI IMG/M metagenome (GOLD analysis project Ga0172375, IMG submission 114537) | Freshwater microbial communities from Kabuno Bay, South-Kivu, Congo - kab_092012_11.1m | ecosystem: Environmental > Aquatic > Freshwater > Lake | place: Democratic Republic of the Congo...
ACATACCGGGTACGGATTCCATCCCAGAACCGGAACCGGTACGATGTCCAATGGAGCCGGTGGAGCCGGGACGGTCTGGACGATCAAGAAAGGTAATTGGAACAGTACCTGGAGTAATAACGGCGGACCAATTTCAGCGGTAAAGCAAGCGCCACGCAATGCCGTGATGGCGGCCGGTACTTATAACTGGGCTATTTCGGTACGACCATTAGGTGATGGTAGCAACGAAGTACGCTGGAAAATGATTAAAACGGATAACAAGTACTGGTATGGCGGCACTGTCATAGATACGGCTGAGGTATCCACCCAATTCAACGGGATTTGTTTTGGTTTCAATAAAGATATTGAAGCCACTTCAGTCGATTTATATGAAGTCAAGATTGATATGGGCGATCCGATTGATGTTCCGGAAGCCCCGTGGGAAGCATATTATGTAACCGACTGGGGATTCAGTGGCGGTAATGTTGGCGGATGGGATTGTGCCAAAGGTGAATTCGATGGAGATGCCGAGATTTCCGGTGCTGCTGCTCCAACCGGTTGGGCTGCCGTGCGCGGTGGTTTTGATACCTTTGTGCTGAATGCTACCAACGCACTGAAAGTTTCCGGAAAAGTTGAACTGGTAGGCGGCGCTTTCCAGAATGCCGGCAGTCTGCGCTTTGGATTATTCTATAGTGATAGTGCCGGAACGACCTGGCAGGATTCAACCTTGGATTCCAGCTGGGTCTGGAAAGGTACCGATCGGGCGCATTCAGGCTATTTAGTCGTACCTCCCAGTGGCTCCAACGTTGCTACTTGGTCAAACGGTACCGGAACATGGGGCTATGTCCAAGATGGTAAGTGGTGGGATATTAGCAGCGCCACGGCTCATGTTCTTGGTAATCCTGCTCCTGATCCGGCCAGTGGACCCGGTGGAATCGGAATTTACGATTTTACCATTTCAATATCTGCCGAAACGGGTGGAAATATGATTGTATTCACCCTTTCAAAAGAGGACGGAACCTATTACTTTGCCAACAGCACTACAGTTCCGGTAACTGCTGCAACTGATAAGATTAATAGTATTGGTTTGGCTATTAACAATACTTCGGCTACGGCTTTAAAAGTGTCCGAAGTTATAGTTGACAGAGGCGATCATTTTGATGGTGTTGAAGATTCTAAGGCAAAGCAGCAGCTGCCGACCGTCTATGCTCTGAAGCAGAACTTCCCGAACCCGTTCAACCCGACTACCAATATTCGCTTTGATTTACCGAAATCAAGTGACGTCAGTCTGGTGGTTTATGATTTGATGGGTCATGAAGTTGCTCAACTGGTTAAGGGGCATATAGATGCCGGTTACCACAGGGTTAATTTCAATGCTGCTAATCTGCCTTCAGGAGTTTATATCTATAGACTTCAGGCCGGTAGTTATGTCAGTGTTAAAAAACTCATGCTTATAAAATGATGAGTTAGTAGCTATTTGAGTTACTAGAGTGCAGAGTCAGCCTGCCCGTTCCGCGGGCAGGCTGATTCGTTGATAGACCGGATGAATCATCATTAAATGGTTTTAAGTATTCAATATGAAAATATTACCACGTAGTTATCATCTGAACCAAAGTTACCAAAAAGCCCCCTATATTATTTTTAGTCTTTTTTGGATAACCAGCCTGTTAATTCCAGTACAAAAACCTGCGTATGGGAGTGATGACACAATTCGGCAACGAATTTCAATTAATGATAATTGGAAATTTTTCAAGTATGCAACAGGTGACGAAGCGGATGGCCTTATTTATGATATTCGACCAGTAATAAATAGTTTTGATGATGCCCGGCCAGCGGACTCAAAGCCAACCGATGCGCTTACAATATCATCTGCTCAGATGATATTAAAACCCTGGATTTTACCGACCGGTAACGACTTTATCAAAGATGCGAGTAAGCATTATAAACGTCCGGAAGGTAATCCGGGAGCGGATTTTCCGTTTATGCAGAGTACCTACGATGATGGTACATGGGAAAAGATTGATTTACCGCATGATTGGGCGATAAAAGGGCCGTTCAATGCCGGTTCAAATCCGGCAGTTGGCGGTGGTATGGGTAGGCTTCCCAGTCCGGGAGTGGCCTGGTATCGCAAACAACTCGATATTCCGGCGGCAGATGCCGGCAAATCAATCTTGCTGGATATTGACGGTGCGATGTCCTATGCCATGGTTTGGTTAAATGGTAAACTGGTGGGCGGCTGGCCTTATGGTTACAATTCCTGGCGCGTCGATCTGACTTCTTACATTAAGCCGGGTAGTGAAAATCAATTGGCAATTCGCCTGGATAATCCGAATAATTCCATGCGCTGGTATCCCGGCGGTGGACTTTATCGGAATGTCTGGCTAACAATAACCAATCCGGTGCATGTCGCTCACTGGGGGACTTTTATCACTGCCCGCGATGTTTCAACTGCTTCTGCCACTATTGACCTGGAAATTAAAATTGACAACGATTCCGGGAAAGATGCGACAATAAAAGCGGTCACACAATTTTATGCTTTAAATGACAATGGTAAGAAGACCGGCGGAGTATTGGCAACACTTAATTCCGCAGATATAAAAGTTGAATCAGGTAAGCAGACTACCTTTAAAAATTCAATTATCCTAAAAGCCCCGAAATTATGGGGACCACCACCAACTCAAACTCCTAACCGTTACGTGGCGGTTACGACTTTGTATGAGAATGATAAACCGCTCGATTCATACGAGACACCTTTCGGCATTCGCTCGGTACGTTTCGATCCAAATTCAGGGATTTATATCAACGGAGAACTTGTTAAGATCAAGGGCGTCAATCAGCATCACGATCTTGGCGCTCTGGGAACCGCATTTAATCCCCGGGCGGCCGAACGCCAACTCGGGATACTCAGGGAGATGGGCTGCAATGCCATTCGAATGGCGCATAATCCGCCCGCGCCGGAGCTGCTGGAGTTAACGGATAAAATGGGTTTTCTGGTTTACGACGAAGCTTTCGATATGTGGGAGATGATGAAAAATCCGTTGGATTGCCATCTCATTTTTCCGGATTGGTATGAACAGGATTTGCGCGCGATGGTCCGCCGGGATCGCAATTGTCCATCCGTTATTCTCTGGAGCATTGGCAATGAAGTCGGCGAGCAATATACCGACACGGCCGGCGCTGCCATGGCTAAAAAACTGTACAGTATTATCAAAGAAGAAGATTCAACTCGCCCGGTGACGACGGCGATCAACTGGGCCAGCCCGGAAATGCCCTTGTCAGCCGAGATGGATTTTGTCAGTCTTAATTACCAGGGCGAAGGCATTCGTGAAGACCCGATGTTCGAAGGAACCGAGCGAATTCGTAAAACGCCGCAGTATAACGCTTTCCATGAAAAATTTCCGGAGAAAGTCATTCTCAGCAGTGAAACCGCCTCAACTTTCAGCAGTCGCGGCGTGTATCTTTTACCGGTGACAAATCAAATCAGCGACATAGTCCGCGACGGCCGCGGCGGCGATTCGAAGATTTGCCAGGTGAGTTCCTATGAACTTAATGCCGTGGATTTCGGTTCGTCGCCGGATAAAGTATTTGGTTCGATTGAGCGACATCCTTTTGTGGCCGGCGAATTCGTCTGGACCGGCTGGGACCATCTCGGCGAGCCGACGCCTTATTATGAAGCCCGCAGCTCCTATTCGGGCATTGTGGACTTAGCCGGATTTAAGAAAGACCGTTTCTATCTTTACCAGTCGCAATGGCGTCCGGATTTGCCAATGGCGCATATCCTGCCGCACTGGAACTGGCCGGAACGGGTCGGTCTGGTAACGCCGGTGCATGTTTTTACTTCCGGCGATGAAGCCGAACTATTTTTGAATGGCAAATCGCTTGGACGAAAAAAGAAGGCGTTGTATGAATATCGTTTGCGCTGGGACGATGTGAAATACATGCCGGGCGATCTGAAAGTGATTACCTATAAAAACGGGAAAAAATGGGCGGAAGAGGTCGTTAGAACTACGGATAAAGCTAATCATCTGGAAGTTGTAGCAGATCGCAATAAGATTAAAAATGATGGAAATGATTTAGCATTTATTACGGTTCGTGTTGCCGACAAAAACGGGCTGACCGTTCCGCGGGCGGATAATTCAATCACTTTCGCAGTTTCCGGCTGTGGCGAGATTGTTGCCACTGACAATGGCGATCCGACCGATTTGGTGCCTTTTTCATCTCACACAAGAAAGGCTTTCAGCGGATTGGCTTTAGTGATCGTACGTTCCAAACCGGGAGAGTCCGGCTTAATTACTATCACAGCCAAATCCCCCAGACTCAAACAAGCCAGAGTAACGATCGAAAGTCGATAAACCATTTATTGTTAATGCTATTTTAAATAGACAACAAATAGAATTTATATGCAAATATTCCCCAAAATATTATTCTGTCTGATTCCGAATCTGTTATTCTCAGCCAGTATTGTAATCAATGAGATAATGCCATCCAATCACGAGACAATTTATGATGAAGATGGCAATGCTTCGGACTGGGTTGAACTCTATAACGGCGGCTCCGAATCTGTGAATCTTGCAGGTTTTTATCTGAGCGACGATTCGCTGGATATTGATAAGTGGCAATTTGGCAATGCCACGATCGAACCGGGCGGTTACCTGATAGTATTCGCTTCAGATAAGAACAAACATGCTGAGTATTGGCATACTAATTTTAAAATCAGTGCTTCCGGTGAAGAAATAATTCTAAGTGATAGCAATGGGATAATTATTGATCGGATTTTTATACCGGCTTCGGAGCCCGATGTATCCTATGGCAGGGTCATTGACGACTCGCTGGCGTGGATGTTCCAGGAACCGACACCGGGTGCGGCTAATACCGGAATTGCCATTATTGAATATGCCGATTCGGTGATCGCTTCACTGCCCGGCGGTTTTTATACTTCATCCATTTCCATCGAATTATCGGCGGGAACGAGTGATATTTATTATACCCTGGATGGCAGTGATCCGGATTCAAATTCGACGGAATATTCAACACCGATCAATATTCAGCAAACTAAAGTGCTTAAAGCCCGCAGTTATGAGGCAAATCATTTACCGGGACCGGTGATTTATCATACCTACTTTATAAATGAAAGTACCGTACTGCCAATCCTTTCGCTTTCGGCCGATCCATTTAATCTGTTTGATGCCGACTCCGGCATTTATACCAATTATACTATGGATTGGGAACGTCCGGCGCATGTGGAATTTTTCGAAGATGATAAAAGCCTGGGTTTTTCGGAAGACTGCGGGATCGAGATATTTGGCAGTCAGAGCGCCACCTGGGCACAGAAATCCCTTTCGGTGAAGTTCAAAGCGGAATACGGGATTTCGGCGCTTGAATATCCGCTCTTTCCGGATTTTGATATCACTACCTTTAAATCTTTCGTCCTGAGGAATTCCGGTAATGACTGGCAGTACACTCATATCCGCGACGCCATGATGCAGACACTCATTGAGGACTTGGATATCGATTATCTCGAATATCGTCCGGCAACTGCTTTTATCAACGGCGAATACTGGGGAATTTATAATATCCGCGAAAAGATCAGTGAACATTACATCGCTAACCGGCATCCCGGAGTGGATCCGGATAATATCGACCTGCTGGAAAACAATATGGCAATCATTCAGGGCGATGCGGTGGCTTATCAGCAGTTGATTGATTTTATGAGCAACAATGATATGTCAACGGATGCCGCTTATGCTTATCTCGATTCCGCCATCGATCTGGATGAATGTATTCTCTACTTTGCGGCGCAGGCGTATTACGACAACATGGACTGGCCTGGAACTAACATTAAGTTTTGGCGGGAGCGTAGTGCCGCCGGCAAATGGCGCTGGATTCTTTTTGGGCTGGATTTCGGTTTCGGACTTTATGCCCATAATGCCTCGGAAGATCATATCGCATTTATGTTCGCCACTACCCCGACACGTTATTCCAATCCGGAATGGGCGACCCTGTTTCAGCGTAAATTGGTGGAAAATCCGATTATTAAAAATCGATTCATTAATCAAATTGCCGATTTGCTCAATACGAATTTTACGACAACGAACGTCACTAGTGTCATTAACAATTTAGCCAATCATATAGCCAGTGATATTACCCGACACAGGACCAAATGGGGCATTTCCGGTGAAACAACCGATAAGATGAAAACATTTGCCAGCGAGCGTCCGGCCTATCTGCGGGACCATCTGCGGAGTTATTTTAGCTGCGGCAATGACGGCCGGATTACGATTAATTCCACCGAAGGCGGAGTTGTGCAGCTGAATACTTTAAACCTTCGATACACTGACACGCCATTCCGGGGAGTATATTTCATAAACGTTCCGGTTCAACTGAAAGCGATTCCGGCTGCCGGCTATAAATTTGATGGCTGGAGCGGAGCGGTCACTGCGGCAGATGATTCGATTTCTTTAACGATATCCCGGTCGACGACCATAAACGCTTCGTTTTCGATTGACAGCTCCGGGGCGGATAAAATTGTCATTAATGAAATCAACTACAATCCGGCGACTGACTTTGATTCCGGTGACTGGATTGAATTGTATAATACCAGCGACCAGGCTGTCGATATCAGCGGCTGGTATTTTTCCGACAGCGACGCCGACCATAAATATTGTTTTGCCGACGGAACGGTCATTGACTCCGCGGCTTATTTGGTTTTAATCACCGACAGCAGTGCTTTCTGTGCCTGTTTTCCGGATGTACATAATTACATTGGCAAGATGGACTTCGGTTTAAGTGGCGAAGGTGAACTTATCAAATTGATGAATAGTAACGGTTATGTCATTGACTCTTTGACTTATGACGAAGAAGCGCCCTGGCCAGTGGCTGCCAACGGTGCTGGTGCGACTCTGGAATTGAAGAATGCGGAGAGCGACAACGCTTTGGCAGATAATTGGCAGGCTTCCCAAAGCCACGGCACACCCGGACAGATCAATTCAGGATTATCGGTCGTTGATGCTAAAGAAACGCAAAATCTTCCGCGGGAGTTCGCATTAGCGCAAAATTTTCCCAATCCGTTCAATCCAGTGACCACTATCTGTTACCAGTTACCTGTTACCAGTTACCTGACTATCAAGGTTTATGATCTGCTCGGCCGGGAAGTCGCGACCGTTTTCGAGGGTGTGAAGACCGCCGGAAATTATTCGGTGTCTTTCGATGCTTCCGGGCTGGCGAGCGGAATTTACCTGTACATCCTGAAGGCAAATGATTTTACCCAGTCGAAAAAAATGATATTGCTCAGGTAAAAACACTTTATAAGGAGAAATCCATGCAACAGCTGCTACACAAAAATATACTTAACAAAATCGCATATCATGTTTTAGTTTCGTTAATTTTAATTGAATCACAGGTCGTCTTTGCCGGTACCTTTTCCGTGCAAGGCAATGTAACAGCATCGTCCACCGCAGTGGTTAACGCCCGGGTCATATTTACTGATGTACTCGATACATCTGTCTCATATTCAACCCTTACGGACTCCATAGGTAATTATCAATTATCCGTATCGTCCGATGCTGTTATCTCGCAGAATAATCTGCCGGACAAATTCGATCTGGAACAAAATTATCCGAATCCGTTTTCATCGTCGACAACCATACCATACGAGATTAATAATCATACCAAAGTGAATCTCACTATATATGACCTGCTGGGACGGGAGGTTCGCAAGATCTATGTCGGAACCAAACCGGTTGGTTCTTATAAAGTGTTTTGGGATGGTCGTAATAATGTCGGGCAAAAGGTGGCTACCGGTATTTATATTTATCGGTTAGAAGCTGGCGGCGAATTCAAGGTACGGAAAATGTTATACAGCGCCGGCGGTGAAGAAATAATTGCCATGAAGCAAACCAGCCCCAGCCAGTTAGCGAAAGCCAGCCAGGCCACCGCCGTCGCCTCTCTGGAAAGAGAATACACAGTGTTAATCGAGAATATGAGCGATACTTATCCGCAAATCGTCACACTGCAACCGGCCAATGTATTGGTGCAGAGCGACACGACTTTAAACTTCGCGGTCACCAAGATTCCGGAAGCGATTATTGATATGGATAATGTCTATCAATATATCCGCGGATTTGGCGCCGCCAACATCATGCCCTGGCGTGCGGATATGACGGATTCCGAGATTCAGACTGCATTCGGAACAGGAGACGGTCAGTTGGGATTTTCCATGCTGCGCCTCAGGTTGCCGTCGGGTACCGGCTGGGATTTTTCGATCCAGGTGGCGACTGCCAAAAAAGCCTATGATATGGGCGTTCTGGTTTTCGCGTCACCCTGGTCGCCACCGGCCAGTTTAAAAAGCAATAATAATACGACTGGCGGATACTTACTGGAAAGTAATTACCAGAGTTTCGTGGACCACCTGAATTCCTTTATCGATTATATGTCGGATAACGGCGTTCCGTTATACGCGGTATCCGTGCAGAATGAGCCGGATATCGAGGTGACTTACGAATCCTGTGACTATACTCCCGATCAGATGAAAAATTTTATGGCGAATTATGCCGGCGGGATAAAAACGAAAGTCATTGCGCCGGAATCTTTCCAATTCCGGAAACTAATGTCCGATCCGATCCTGAATGATTCGACAGCCTGTGCCAATCTCGATATTGTCGGGGGTCATATTTATGGCGGCGGCCTGGAATCTTACCCGCTGGCCGAGCAAAAGGGCAAAGAAATCTGGATGACGGAGCATCTCACGAACAATAACATATTCCCGATGCCGTGGTCGGAAGCGCTGGCCATAGGCACGGAAATTAACAATTGCATGAATGCTGGGATGAGTGCCTACATCTGGTGGTACATTGTCCGTTTTTATGGGCCGATCAGCGACGGAGAGCATAACGGTACGAAAGGCACCATAACCAAGAAAGGCTATGTAATGTCGCAATTTTCCCGTTTTATTCGTCCCGGTTATCATCGCGTCGATTGTACCAAATCGCCACAAAGGAACATATCTACATCTGCATATATGGACAGTACTTCGTCAAAAGTTGTAATTGTCGCATTGAATGTGGGTGCCATTTCTGTCCGGCAGACCTTTACACTTAGTGGCGGGAATGCAACGGCCGTAATTCCATACACCACGACTCAGACCAGGGATTGTGAGCGGGGTGAAGCCATAAATGTTTCGGAAGGGATTTTCACCGTGACACTGGAACCGTCCAGTATCACGACCTTTGTAGCGGAGTAGGAATAGGGAGATTATAATGGAAATATTTAGGAGAATGTTCGGATGAACCGCAGTAAAAAATTCGTTTTGGTGTGTTTTGGATTAATGCTTGTTCTGTCGGTGACGGCTTTTGGGGAAATAAAATTGCCCAAATTAGTCAGTGATGGCATGATTCTCCAGCGCGATGCAAATGTCAGGATTTGGGGCTGGACCGATCCCAATGAAACCGTGACTATAAAATTCATAAGGGCCAATTATTCAGCAACGGCCGATGCCGCTGGCAATTGGCAAATTGTAATGTCGAATCTCCCAGCTGGCGGCCCATACGATATGCAAATTAGTTCCGGAACAACGATTACGCTTCATAATATCCTGGTCGGCGATGTCTGGGTGTGCTCCGGCCAGTCCAATATGGAATTGCCGATTAGTCGTGTGATCTGGAAATATGAGGATGAACTCAAAGCGTACAATAATTCCAACATTCGTCAGTTCAATGTGCCGCAAAAATACGATTTCAAGGCGTCGCATCAGGACATGGAATCCGGTGAATGGGCGCCGGCTACTCAGGCCAACTTAATGAAATTCTCAGCGATCGCATTTTTCTTTGCCAGGGAACTGTATGATAAATACCGGGTGCCGATCGGTCTGATAAACGCCAGCCTGGGAGGGTCCCCGGCGCAGGCCTGGATGAGTGAAGATGCTCTTAAAGCGTTTCCCGATTATTACCAGGAAGCCCTGAAGTTCCGCGATGAAGATTTGATTCGCCAAATCGAAACCGCTGACAATGTCCGTATCGCGGATTGGTACCGACGATTAACCCAGAAGGATCTGGGTTATACTGACCTGCGTAATCCCTGGAATTCGCTGAAACTGGATACCCGCGATTGGGCCAAAATGCCGGTTCCCGGGTACTGGAAAGGTACGGTGCTCGAAGGAGTCAATGGCGTAGTCTGGTTTCGCCGCACGGTTAATGTTCCGGCGTCCATGACAGGAAAAGAAAGTTTGCTGATCCTCGGCCGGATCGTCGATGCCGATTCGGCATTCGTCAACGGTCAGTTCGCCGGCACAGTCAGTTACCAGTATCCGCCGCGCCGGTATAAAATTCCGGCCGGTTTGTTGAAAGCCGGTGAGAACGTGATCACGGTACGGGTTGTTTCGAATATTGGCGATGCCGGATTTGTCCCCGATAAGGATTATCAAATTGTCTGTGGTGATCAGAAGATCGATTTGCAGGGTGAATGGCAATATCGGCTTGGCGCAACTATGGAACCGCTGGAAGGCCAGACGTTCATCCGCTGGAAACCATTAGGATTATACAATGCCATGATCGCGCCGTTGCTTAATTATCGAATTAAAGGCGTGATCTGGTATCAGGGCGAGTCTAATACCGGGCAGCCGGTGGAATATTACCCGCTCTTTTCCGCGCTTATCACCGATTGGCGACGGCAATGGAAACAGGGTGACTTCCCGTTTTTGTTCGTCCAACTGCCTAATTTCATGGAAGCCAAAGCACAGCCTTCGACCGGTAACTGGGCTGTTTTTCGTGAATCCCAGCTAAAAACATTATCCGTTCCAAATACTGCCATGGTGGTTGCGATCGATGCCGGTGAATGGAACGATATTCACCCGCTCAATAAGAAGATTGTCGGACAGCGTCTGGCTCTGGCAGCCCGCCAACTGGCTTATGGCGAGAATATCGAATATTCCGGTCCGATTTTGCACTCGATGAAAATCGACGGTGGCCGGATAATTCTGTCATTCGATCATATCAGCAGTGGTCTGGTAGCCAAAGGTGGCGAACTGAAACAGTTTGCAATTGCCGGTGCGGACCAACAATTTGTTTGGGCCATAGCGAAAATTGAAGGGGATAAAATCGTAGTCTGGAATGACAAAATTAAACAGCCGGTTGCCGTGCGTTACGCCTGGGCGGAAAATCCCGCAGGCGCTAACCTGTACAATAAAGAAGGTCTGCCGGCTTCCCCGTTCCGGACCGATGAATATTAAAGAGAATTAAAGTTATTAAATAAGGGAAAGAAAAATGCAAAAACAAAACACACCAACGCTATTTCTGCAAATTATATTTTTTAGCCTTTTTAATTATTTATCGATATTTGCTCAACCGTCCGGCGGCCCTTACGGCCCGGTTCGCCAAACCTATGATTTGCCGGTAACCAAAGGTAAAATTTATTATATTGCACCCGACGGCCAGGCCGAAGCAGCCGGTGATAAACTGACTGCTCCGACCACTTTGGAATCGGCTTTCGGACGGGTGAAAACCGACGATGTCATTATTATGCGCGGCGGCACCTATCGTACCGGCAATCTGTGTCTGAATCAGGGAATTACCATTCAACCGTATAAAGACGAACAACCGGTTTTGAAAGGAACATTGGTCGCAACAGACTGGGAAAATCTTGGCATCGGACTTTGGAAAACGACCTGGTCGCATTTATTTCCTTCTCGTCCGGATGACTGGTGGCGCCGTGATACCGAAGGCAAGTGGACTCCGCTCTATCGGTTTAACAATGATATGGTGTTTGTGAATGGTAAATTTCTGCAGGCGGTCGGTTGGGCTGGTGAGGTCGATGAAAACAGTTATTACATCGATTATGAAACGCAGGCTGTTTATATCGGTATTAATCCCACCGGTAAATTGGTCGAGATAACCGCTTTTAACCTTGCGCTTCGACGAACGACTCAGCCGTGTCATGGCAAAACCTCTGATAAAAAAGGATACACTCTGCGTGGAATTACAATCACGCAATACGCTTACCGGGCTCTGGAGATCGATGGCACCGAGCCGGAAGGTCCATCTCCGGAAAGCGCCCATGGCAAAGAAGTAGTCGGGACAACAATCGAGAATTGCGAGATTTCCTATTGTTCCCGGGTGGCCGGGTATCTGCGCGGTGACAAAATGACGATTCGCAATTGCAAAGTCAGCGATACCAGCACGGAAGGTATATATATCATCGCCTCCAATGATGTCCTCCTGGAGAAAAATATTTTTATGCGGAACAATATCGAACGCATTACCGGTTATTACCCGGCGGCCGTGAAAATATTCAATCAATGTTATCGGGTGACCTGCAACGACAACTTGGTTACCGATCTGCCCTACTCGAATGGAATCTGGTACGATGTCGGTGAGGTGGATGGTGTCTTCACTAATAACTGGATCGAGAACGTCGGCAATCTTGACCATGAGTTTGCCATTGACAGACCCTGGCCGAGCGACAACGGTTTTTTCTTCGAAATTTCCAAGGGAGCGATCTGTGCCGGGAATGTTTTCGTCAACTGCGATCATGGTCTATGGATACTAAACAGCTCGGATGTCCAGATTTATGACAACACCTTTATTAACAGCACGGCCTGTATTGCTCGCAATGAACGTAGCGCTGTCGGTGATCATTTCGGTTGGCATCCCGCCACCGGCCCTGATGTAAATGCGAGGAAAGGACATGTTTTCGCCAATAATCTGATGTATGGCGATGTAAATTTTACCCGGCCGCTTTTATATGTCTGGCAACCTCCCTCGCTATGTAGCCGGGAGAACGAACCACAATTGAAATTGATGGACTATAATGTATATGTTCAACAGGGAAAACCGGCCGGTCGGCAGCTGATCTGGTGGAGTCCGGTTAATAATGAACAATGCCGGATCGCTTGTCAGTCATTAGACGATTTCCGGAAGATCCAGTCGCAGTTCTCTGCCAATAGCCGGTATTTCTCTGAGCATAACAAACCCCTGTTCCAAAACATTGCCGAAAAAAACTATCGCGTACGGGCAGATTTTTCCGCCGGAAATAGCGGAATGCAATTACCTGAAAAAATTGTTGGATTGTTGAAGGAGAAACGCTTAAATGACAAAAGGATCGGAGCTTATCCGGCTGAATAATATGATAAAGGTACAGTAACAGGTTTATGAAACGAGAAAATATAATAGTTGTTCTGTCAGTTGGGGTACTTTTAATTGTCGGTTTATTGAATCCCCTGTCCGGTCAAATGGCCGCGGGATTGAGTAAATTTGTAGGTAATTGTCTCGGTAATACGATTTACTCCAATTACACTAATTACTGGAACCAGGTGACTGCGGGAAATGCCGGTAAATGGGGCAGTGTGGAATATACCCGCGATTCATATTACTGGACGCCGCTGGATAATATTTACAATATGGCGCTTACCAAGGGCATTCTCTATAAGCACCATACTTTAATCTGGGGCGCCCAGCAACCATCCTGGATTTCCGATCTGGATTCCGCTTCGCAGCGGGAGGAGATTGAAGAATGGTTCCGACTTGTCGGTGAGCGCTATCCGAAAATGGATTTTGTAGATGTGGTCAATGAACCACTGCTTGGCCACAACCCGCCGGATGGAACCAATAATAGGGCCAATTATAAACAAGCTTTAGGCGGTGATGGCGCAACCGGCTGGAACTGGGTAATCACTGCATTTGAATTAGCCCGTCAATATATGCCTGATAGCGCCGCACTTTTAATCAATGACTTCAATATCTTGCATTCCAGCACCAGCACTAATATATACCTGGGAATCATTAATCTTTTACAGGAAAGAGGACTCATTGACGGTATTGGTATCCAGGGGCATTATTTTGAATTTAAAGGTACCGGCTACACCTATTCGATTCAAACGATAGAATATAACCTGGATCGTCTGGCTGATACGGGACTGCCGATTTATATCACAGAATTTGATATAAACGAAGAAGACGATTCGGTTCAAACGGAAAATTATAAAACGTATTTTCCGATCTTTTGGGAACATCCCAGAGTCAAGGGTATAACCCTTTGGGGATATATGGAAGATGAAATGTGGCAGGTCAATGCTTATCTTGTGAATTATACCGGAAGACCGCGGCCGGCTTTAGCATGGCTGCAGGAATATGTTGCAACACCATTGCCGCCGGTGCCACCAGTTCCTTCTTATCCGGTTGGATTAGATGATGTTCCGCGAAATCCTCTTTTCACATGGTGTCCGTCAGAGGAAGCGACGTCTTATCACTTACAGGTTGCGACGAAGAGTAATTTTACATCAATAGGAGTCGATACAACAGTGTCGGACACGCTCTTTCAGGCGGGAGATTTAGGTGCTGGAAAAGTCATCTACTGGCGTGTCAGTGCGATAAATGAAAATGGCGAGGGAGAGTATTCGGAGGTGGCCGCTTTCGTTACCGGAACGGAGATCACTATCATTAAGCAGAACAATGAACTCCCGGCGGATTTTACATTATCCCAGAATTATCCCAATCCCTTCAATCCGACAACGACGATTGACTATTCAGTTTCGGCCGAGAGTTTTGTGCAATTGCAGATTTATGATCTGTTAGGTCGGGAAATCCTGACATTAGTGAGAAAAAGAATGGCGCCCGGAAAATACTCTGTTTGCATAAACGCTGTGGATTTGAATTCAGGAATTTATCTATATAAGATCAAAGCTGGGGATTTTGAAATGATGAAAAGGATGATAGTACTTAAATAACCGGCTAAACTGGCAGGGCATTCGGCCCTTAATCTACTGTGCGCCGAATCGATGGGCTTCATTTTAAAAAGAAATCAGATAAAGTTTCGAAAAGGTAGCGCTCCGTATTAAATAGAATTTAATACCCGCGACGATTCCCGGACGACAAATTCGGTTTCCAGGATCACTTTTTCGTTAGGAATTATGGTCGACGATTCGATATTCCGGATGAGGATTTCAGCGGCCTTCATGCCGATTTCGCGTTGAGGTGCCCGGATTGTTGTCAGGGGCACCGGATAAAATTTGGCGTAAGAAATGTCGTCATTGCCAATAATGGAGATGTCTTCCGGTACGCGGATATTTAATTCTTTCAAAGCCGTCATGACCGACAGAGCTTGCTGGTCATTGAAACAGACTATTGCGGTCGGATAATCCGCGCGGTTTTTGTTTTTAAAGTAATTCAGAGTGTTGCCGAAGCTTTCTTCATGACGGGAGCCGACAGGTACGATCATTTCCTTATTGAAAACCAATGGGCTTTCGCTAAAAGCATGCCTGAAACCATCAATCCGTTCCTGGGTATGGGAAGAATGTAACGGCCCGGCAAAGTGGACAATCCTGGTGTGGCCACTATCGATTAGATACTTGACTGCTTTTTTAATGGCTTTCAGGTTATCGATCGCCACAACATTGGCCTGGATTCCCTTGACATGTTCTAACAGGACAAAGGGATAATTGATCATCTTCAATTTGAAGAGATGTTCAATTTCCGCCATGCCTTCGACAAGGGGCGCTATGATAGCCCCTTTTATATCTTTAGTCGAAAAAAGATGCGTAAATTTCTTCTCGGATTCATGATCGTTTTCAGAGCTGGCTATAATTACCGAATAGTCTTTACTGTTAGCATACTCTTTTGCGCCGGCGGCAATGGTCGTATAAAACGGATAATTCAAATCCTTGATGATTAATCCTATACTGCGATCGTGGCCCCCGTTTTTTAAATTTCTGGCCATTCCGCGGGGACGAAAATTCATATCTTTCATTACTTTCAGGATATGTTCTCGGGTAGTGGGATTGACCGTATTTTTACCATTTATAACAGCCGAAACTGTTCCTTTGGAGACTTCTGCTCGTTTGGCAACATCTCCTATTGTAATTTTTTTCATTAGATTCCCCGGTTCATTTTTAACTATGTAGCATCAGTTAAATAAATCAAATTTATACATCTGTCAATAAAATATTTGGGCGGTTTTTCCATTAGATCCCCAAAAAGTCTGAAAAATAAAATGGCATTTTGGCATTTGTGCCTTTTCACGCGATCAGATTGTCTTTTTCCGTGATAGTTTTCTGCTATTATGAACAATCGTTGGTTGTTCCAATTTTCTATTAAACCTGTCAATAAACATCGCTATTTGAACCGATGCTTCACCGGAATCGGGAGTAGCAAGATACCAGCCAATGCCTGCATATTTATTCTCATCATTCAAATAATCGGTACGTAATTTAATTAAAAAAATAATAGAGATGTAAATCTATTTCAACTTTATATTTAAAAAGAAAGTCAATATTCAGAATATTTTGACCGGAAACCATTAAATAAGTGATCGTTGGGGAAAAATTGTCTTCCGCGCTGGAAAATAAACTTATGGTTTTGGAGAATGTCGGCCTTAAATAACTTTGAAACCAATTAAATCATTTTAGATTATAGCAAAGTAAGAAAATGTGATAGCAAATTAAGATATAAATTATATGGTAAAATTGATCGGGAGACTGTGCTTATGAAAAAGAAAAATCTTCTCTTTATCCTTTTTCTGACCGTTTGCTTTCAGGGGAGTGACGGATTCTCCTTTGATACACGTAAAACGAATGACACCTCAGACAGGATCGGAGCATATTACACAGGAGTATATCCCAATCTTTTTACGGAGTTACTGGGCTTGAGTGCAGCTCGCGTAAACGCGAAAATCGACAGCGTTTTTAATCAGTTATACTATGGTGACAATCAGACTCAAAGGGTCTATTACCCGGTAGAACCCGATATGGCCTATATTGAAGATGTCGAATATAAAGATGTACGCACGGAGGGTATGTCGTATGGTCTGATGATCGCCGTGCAATTGAATAAAAAAAATGAGTTCGATCGGTTATGGAAATGGGCCAAGACTTATATGCAGCATCAGAGTGAGCCTCGTAAAGGCTATTTTGCCTGGCACTGTCAGACCAATGGCAAAGTAATCGATAATAGTTCCGCTTCCGATGGTGAAGAGTGGTTTGTCATGGCGCTATTTTTTGCGGCGGCCAGATGGGGCAACGGTGAAGGCATTTATAATTATCGGGCCGAGGCACAATCCATACTTGATGCCATGCTCGGTAAAGTCGAATCCTCAAATAAAAATAATGTCGTCACGAATGTATTCAATAAAAAGGAGAAACAAGTCGTTTTCGTACCGGTCGGCAACGTAGATGATTTTACTGATCCTTCCTATCACCTGCCACATTTTTACGAGTTGTGGGCGCGCTGGGCGGATAAAGAAAATATATTTTGGTGCGAAGTGGCGTCTGTCAGTCGGGCATTCTTAAAAAAAGCCACCCATCCGGTCACAGGTTTGGCTCCCGATTATGCCAGTTTTGACGGGAGTCCTGTTACTCCGCCATGGGGCGGAACTCAAATTAATTTTCAATATGATGCCTGGCGGGTAGCGATGAATATAGCCATCGATGATGTCTGGTTCGCGCGGGATATCTGGGCGGTTGAACAATCAAACCATTTGCTGAATTTTTTCTATTCTCAAGGAATAGGAACTTACGGCAATCTGTATACCCTGGACGGTAAAAAATTGGGTAACGATCACAGCGCCGGTCTGGTCGCCATGAATGCAGTGGCGGCGCTGGCCTCTGATAATCCAGTTAGAAAAGAATTCGTCGCCGAATTGTGGAATACTCCCGTACCGCAGGGCTTTTACCGTTATTATGACGGCCTGTTGTATCTGTTGGGATTCTTACAGGTTAGCGGGAATTTCAGAATATATGATCTGACCGGTCAACCTTTACCCGGTTGCAATGATCTGAACAGATAATTAGATACTGTTTGGCAGGAAGACATATTATCTGTAAAATTGAATCGGTTAAAGATCGATTGAACTCGTTATCAAACGCGATACTGAAGAGGTGGTACCCATGAAAAGTAATTCTAACAACGATTTCCGTTTCCGAAAAATTCTTGTCGGATCGAGTCGTCTGAATTTAGGGATCATTTTGATTTGCTTGAATATGCTGAGTATCCCATTGGCACTGGCGGCGTCGATGAAAGAATCTTATGTTTCCACCCAAAAAATCACTGGTGGTTTTGTTCTGGCAGAGGCCGGGAAAGTTGCGCCACTATATGTGAATTCGCAGGATTTTCCGGGAGTTCTGCGGGCACTCAATTTGTTCCAATCCGATTTGAAGTCGGTGACGAATACCCAACCGGTAATTATAATGGATAAAGTGCCGATCGCAAAGGAAGTCATCCTCATTGGAACAATCGGTAAAAGCCAGTTAATCGATGGACTTATTCGGGATAAAAAACTGAATGTCACTAATATAACCGGAAAGTGGGAAACGTTTCTGATTCAGGTGATCGAAAAACCATTTCCCGGCGTGAAACGCGCCCTGGTGATTGCCGGCAGCGATAAACGCGGAACAATTTACGGCATATTCGATCTGTCAGAGAAAATCGGAGTTTCTCCCTGGTACTGGTGGGCAGATGTGCCGGTTAAGAAAAAAGCCAGCATTTATATCCGACCCGGCCGATATAGCT
>Ga0172375_10005410_pt1 | contig 18457 bp, 18 predicted proteins | sample LakKiv1m_FD_114537 | JGI IMG/M metagenome (GOLD analysis project Ga0172375, IMG submission 114537) | Freshwater microbial communities from Kabuno Bay, South-Kivu, Congo - kab_092012_11.1m | ecosystem: Environmental > Aquatic > Freshwater > Lake | place: Democratic Republic of the Congo...
GGCGGTCCGTACGGTTCGGATAAACTCGCGCGGGCCCTGACCGGGAACGGCATACCCGTTTGCATCATTTCCTGCGATGTCGATCTCGCGTCCGCCCTCTCCAGTTTTTCAACAGAAAGGAATTTTCAGGATACCCGCATATGGCAGAGACCCGTATTATCACACTTGACTTGAATTTTCAAAACAAAACCCAGGCCATCGCGGCCTACTTGATTCGACACTCTTCCGGGGCCGTTCTCATCGAGTGCGGGCCTGGCTCGTGCCGCGCGGAACTTGAGGCTGGCCTCGCCAGGGAGGGATTATCGCCCCGCGACATTACCCACGTCCTGCTCACGCACATTCACCTGGATCATGCAGGCGCGGCGGGCTGGTGGTCGAAACAGGGAGCCGAGATCATCGTCCATCCTGTCGGCGCGCCGCACATGCTCAATCCCGAAAAACTCCTCGCCAGCGCCGCGCGCATCTACGGGGATTTGATGGGGACTCTGTGGGGGGAGTTCCTGCCTGTAGACGGGAGCAGGTTGAGGGTCGTGCAGGATGCGGAGGAAATCGTCGTTGGAAACCTCAGGTTTATCGCCCTGAATACGCCCGGTCACGCGGAGCATCATTACGTCTATCTTTTCGAGGATGTGTGTTTTAGCGGGGATGTGGGCGGGGTGCGTATGCCGGGCTATCCATATCTGCGGGTCCCCATGCCGCCGCCGGAGTTGCATCTCCAGAAATGGCGGGAGACTTTGGGACGCCTGGGAAAGCAGGGGTTCAAGCGCATCGCGCCGACGCATTTTGGAATATTCGACGACCCGCAATGGCACTTGAACGAGGTTGAAAAGGGTCTTGATTCCGCGGCGCGCTGGCTCGAAAGAACCATGCCTGCGGACCCATCGATCGACGAACTGCGCCGGAGTTTTACAGATTGGATGTTGTCGGAGGGGGAACAGATGGGCTTGAGCGCGGATGTGGTGAAGGCCTATGAATTGGCCAACCCCCTGAGCATGTCCGCGGATGGGCTGCAAAGATATTGGAAAAAAGTGGTGATGGCGAAGTGATGGCTGCGTTGTCAGACAGATGTCACGCATAACCCGTGATGCTTGAAACGTGGCAGAAACTCATTAACAAGATATACTTCAATCGAAGGAGTTGACATGAAACATTTTCTTGCAATCTCGGATTTGTCCCCGGATGAAACCCAGGATTTGCTGGACGTTGCGCTCAAACTGAAGAAGCAATATTTCAAGAAAGGCAACAAGCCCCTGTTCAAAGGCAGGGTTCTTGGCATGATTTTTCAAAAACCCAGCCTGCGGACACGCGTCTCTTTCGACATGGCCATGCGCCATATGGGCGGCGATGCGTTGTATCTTTCCCCCAACGAAATCGGCCTTGGCAAGCGTGAATCGATCGCGGACGTGGCGCGGGTGCTCTCGGGCTACGTCCACGCGTTGATGGCGCGTGTGTTCGAACACGAGCATGTGTTGGAACTGGCAAAATGGTCGGACGTGCCGGTGGTCAACGGTTTGAGCGACTATAACCATCCCTGCCAGGGCATGGCTGATGCATTGACGATTCGCGAGAAATTTGGCAGGGGGAAGGGCTTGAACGTCACGTTTGTGGGGGATGGCAATAATGTGGCGGTTTCTCTGATGCACGTTTCCGCCAAACTGGGTTGGAACTTTACGCTTGCCAGCCCGGAAGGATATGATCTTGCTCCAAAGGCGGTGGAAGTTGCTGAAAAAATATCGAAAAAGACCAAAAGCAAACTGGCCTTCCTGCGCGATCCGCACGAGGCTGTCAGGGGCGCGCACGTGATCTACACGGATACGTGGACAAGCATGGGGCAGGAGGAGGAAACCGCCAAACGCGAGAAGGTTTTCCCGCCGTACCAGGTCAACTCGCAGTTGGTGGGCGAGGCGGACAGGGATGTGATTGTGATGCACTGCCTGCCAGCCCATCGCAATCATGAATTAACCGACGAAGTGGCGGATGGCCCGCATTCTGTCATTTTTCCGCAGGCTCACAACCGCCTGCATGCCCAGAAGGCCATTCTTGCGCGGCTGTTTGAGGTTGCGTAGCGTTTATGATTCCTGGAGTGTAATATGAACACGAATGACTATATTGCTTTAGAGGAGCAGTATGGCGCGCATAATTATCATCCGCTGGATGTTGTGATCGAAAAGGCGGAAGGGGTGTGGGTCTATGATGTTGACGGAAGAAGATATCTTGATTGCTTAAGCGCCTATTCGGCGGTCAACCAGGGCCATGTCCACCCGAAGATCCTGCAGGCCATGATCGAACAGGCCGGGAGGGTGACGCTTACTTCGCGCGCTTTCCGCAACGACCAGTTGCCGCTTCTCTACAGGGAACTCTCCGAGATGACAGGGTACGAAATGTCCCTTCCGATGAATTCGGGCGCGGAGGCGGTGGAAACGGCGGTTAAGATTGCGCGCAAATGGGCCTATGTTGTCAAAAAAGTGCCGCGTCACCAGGCCGAGATTATCGTTGCATCCGGCAATTTCCACGGGCGAACAACGACGATCATATCCTTCTCGACCGAGCCATCATATCGCGATGACTTTGGGCCGTTCATGCCGGGATTTGTCACGGTGAAATATGGCGATGCGGATGCGATTGGGAAGGCAATCACCCCGAATACGGCGGCTGTCATGCTCGAGCCAATCCAGGGCGAGGGCGGCGTGATCATTCCGCCTGCCGGCTATCTAAAAAAGGCGGCTGAAATTTGCAAAAGGAATAATGTGTTGTTTATGGCCGACGAGATCCAAACCGGCCTTGCGCGCACAGGGAAATTATTTGCCTGCCAGCACGAGGATGTCCGCCCGGATGTGATGATCATCGGCAAGGCTCTTTCCGGCGGATTCTATCCGGCGAGCGCGGTGCTCGCGGATAAGGCCGTGCTGGGATTGTTCAAGCCGGGGGAGCATGGGTCCACCTTCGGCGGGAATCCTCTCGCGGCAGCGGTGGCCCGCGCTTCGTTACGCGTGATCCGTGAGGAAAATTTGGCGGATCGTTCCCAAAAACTTGGAGAATATTTTATCGAGCAGTTGTCCGAGATTCCGAGTCCGCATGTCAGGGAAGTGCGCGGGCGCGGGCTTCTGATCGGCGTGGAACTTAAGCCGGAGGCTGGGGGAGCGCGCCGGTTCTGCGAGGCTTTGCAGGGGAAAGGCATCCTTGCCAAGGAGACGCACGACAGTGTCATCCGCTTTGCGCCGCCCCTGGTGATCGACAGGCAAACGATTGACTGGGCGCTGCCTTCCATCCGTGACGTTTTGAATATGTCGTAATTTTGAAAGACCCTGAAGCCGATCGGACTTTGGGGTCTTTTCTGGAGGATAACCCATGAACGTTGGAATACCAAAAGAAATCAGGCCGTTCGAATTCCGCGTGGGACTTTCACCGGCGGGCGTGGAAATTCTGAGTCAACAGAAACATAAAGTTTATATCGAGCACGATGCTGGCGTGGGCGCAGGGTTTAGCGACCGGGAATACGAAAAGGCCGGCGCGCGCATTGCTTATTCCGCCGAGGAGGTTTATGGCCGCGCGGATTTGCTCCTGAAAGTTTCCCGTCCATTGAAGGGCGAGTTGCAATGGCTCAAGCCCGGATGTATTTTGATGGGAATGCTGCACCTGGCCTCCGCGCAGAAGGACAAGGTTGACATCCTGCTCGATAAGAAAGTCACGGCCATCGCGTACGAGCAGATCACGTTGAGTGACGGGTCCATGCCGGTCCTGCGCCCATTCAGCCAGATTGGCGGCGCCATGGCCGCGCAGATTGCGGCGCGCCTGCTCCAGAATAATTGGGGCGGCAAAGGCATCCTAATGGGCGGTGTGCCCGGCGTACCTCCCGCGGAAACAGTGGTGCTTGGCGCCGGCGTGGTTGGAACGTACGCGACGCAGATGTTTTTGGGGATGGGAGCGCACGTAACCGTCATCGACAAGAGCATTTCCGCCCTGCAACGTATTTTGGATCGCTTCCCGAATATTGTGACCATGATTTCCACCAGGCGAAACATCGAGCGTGCAACGGCCTACGCCGATGTCGTGGTCGGCGCGGTGCTGGCCACCGGTGCGCGCGCTCCCATCCTTGTGACCCGCGAAATGGTCTGTGCAATGAAGCCGCGCTCGGTGATCATGGATGTCAGCATCGATGAAGGCGGTTGCGTTGAGACCTCGCGCCCAACCACGCATGAGCATCCGGTCTATGTGGAGGAGGGCGTATTGCATTATTGTGTTCCGAATATACCGGGCGTGGTGGCTCGTACCGCGACCCATGCCTTTGTCAACGCGGCCATGCTCTATATTGAAGAGATTGCCAATAAGGGGATCGACCATGTCATGCAGGAACATCCCGCGATAGAGGTGGCGGTCAATACTCATGCAGGCAAGCAATGTCACATGACGCGCCTGTCGCATCGCAAGGAGATAGAAGATGGATTGGACTAGCCTTTATCAATCCCGAATCACCACGGCTGAGGAGGCTGTCAAGGTGGTCAAATCGGGCGACCGGGTCTTTCTAACCGGCAACATGTCGGTTCCGCAGAAGGTGCTGGCCGCGTTGGTCGATTATGCCCCCAATCTTGAGGATGTGGAAATCTGCCAGGCCCTGGCGGTTGGCCCTGCTAAATACGTCAGCACCGAAATGGAAGGCCACCTGCGCATCAATACCATGTTTGTCAGTTCGAATGTACGCAAGGCCGTTCAGGATGGCCGCGCGGACTTCACGCCGGTCCTGCTTTCGGAATTTCCACTCCTTTTCAAGAGGGGAATTTTGCCGATTGACGTTGCGGTTATCCATACTTCCCTGCCGGATGAACACGGCTTTTGCAGTCTCGGTGTGGAAGTTGGGCTGACAAAGTCCCCGGCTGAAGCGTCAAAGGTGATTATTGCCGAGGTGAATGACCAGATGCCGCGTACGCTGGGCGATTCATTCATTCACATCAGCCGCCTGAATTATATCGTTCCAGTTGATTATCCCATTTCGGAAATCGTCATGGACGAGGAGGGCGGTTCGGACGTAATCGAGAGAATCGCGGGCCATATCGCGGAGTTGATCCCGGATGGCGCCACCATGCAGTTGGGGATCGGCGAGATCCCGAATGCGGTGTTGAAATACCTGCACAGCAAAAAGGATCTCGGTGTGCACAGCGAATTGTTCTCGGACGGCGTGATCGACCTGGTCAATGCTGGGGTTTTGACCAACGCGCGCAAGACCCTGCACCCCGGAAAGATCGTGGCGGGGTTCATTCTTGGAACCCGCAGGTTGTACGATTGGGTGGATGATAATCCATTGATCGAACTGCACCGCACCGAATATATCAACGACCCCTTTGTGATCGCGCAAAATGACCGCATGGTCGCGATCAACTCAGCCATCGAAGTGGACCTTACCGGCCAGATCTGCGCGGACAGCATCGGTCCCAAGTTTTACAGCGGCGTGGGCGGCCAGATAGATTTCATTTACGGCGCGTCCCGTTCCAAAGGCGGCGTGCCCATCATTGCCCTGCCGAGCACAACCACTCTGAAGGGTGGAACGACAGTCTCGCGCATCGAGGGCATGTTGAAGCGGGGCGCGGGCGTGGTGACAAGCCGCAACCACGTCAGGTATGTGATTACCGAATATGGCGTAGCCGACCTGTATGGCAAGACGATTCGCCAGCGCGCGGCGCAGTTGATCGGTATTTCCCATCCGGACTTCCGGGCGGATTTGGAAAAACAAGCCAGGGAATTGCACTATCTGTGAGATAATAACCGCCGCCGCAAAGCGGCGGTCATGTTATTGCCTTGACACGCCTTTGAAACCTGCCTGTCATCCACGATTGCCGAAATTCCCGGCTAAGGATAATAATGGTTAGAAAAGCAAAAATTGTAGCCACGATCGGGCCTGCCAGCGATTCAGAATCCACCCTGGAATCTCTAATAAAAGCGGGGATGAACGTTGCGCGCCTGAATTTCTCGCATGGAACCCACGAACAGCATGCGGCGCGGGTTGATTTGATTCGGCGCGTATCTGGAAGATTGGGCGTTGCGATTGGCATCCTCCAGGATTTACAGGGGCCAAAGATCCGTGTCGGAAGACTGCCGGTTCCGATGCAACTTAATGAAGGGGAGCAGGTTTGTCTGTATGCCGCCCAGGACGAACCTCCTCGCACAAACGGGCAGGTGATTCCCGTGGATTTTCGTGAACTCTTTGATTCTGTCCAGCCGCGCGACCGGCTCCTGCTCGACGATGGACGATTGTCTCTGGAAGTGCTGGGCACGGAAGGGCAGGTGGTCGAGGCGAAGGTCGTTGTGGGTGGGGCGCTTTCCTCGCACAAGGGAATCAACCTTCCGGGCGTTCGCCTGCGGATTGCCGGGTTCACGAAAAAAGACGAAGCCGACCTGGAGTTTGGGATTTCGCTCGGCGTGGACGCGGTGGCCGTCTCCTTTGTCCGAAGCGCGGACGATGTGTTGTGCGTACGCGATGCGATGAAGAAATTTTCAGGGGACAGGCAATTACCGCTCCTGATCGCGAAACTCGAGAAACCCGAGGCCATGGATCAACTCGAAGCGATCCTTGATATTGTGGACGGCGTGATGGTCGCGCGCGGCGACCTCGGCGTGGAACTTCCCCCGGAGCGTGTTCCGTCCCTCCAAAAACACATTATTCAGGCCGCCAATGCGCGCGCCAAATTGGTGATCACCGCGACCCAAATGCTCGAGTCGATGACCCAGAATCCGATTCCCACGCGCGCCGAGGCCTCCGACGTGGCAAACGCCATTTTTGACGGGACAGACGCGATCATGCTTTCCGCCGAAACCGCCTCCGGTGAGTATCCCGCTGAAGCCGTGAAAATGATGGATCGCATTGCCCGTGAGGCTGAGACGCATTTCCTGGAATGGGGCAGCCGCCAGGACCGCCGTCCCGGGCTGGGTCAAAGCGATGTGGCCTCGATGGCGCGCGCCGCAAATGAACTTGCCCATGACCCCGACGTGGCGGCTGTATCCGTATTCACGATGCAGGGACGTTCGGCGTGGATCGTCTCGAAGGCCCGGCCGGCTAAAAGCATCCTGGCTTTCACGCCGGAGAAATCGACATTTACGCAACTTACGTTTTTGTGGGGGGTTCAACCCCACCTTGTAAAATATGCCAAATCGCTCGATGAGATGCTCTCCGACGTGGACGCCTCGCTTCTTCGATCCGGCATTCGCACCGGGCAGCAGGTGGTCTTGTTGTGCGGCTATCCGGTGGGTGCAATGCGCGCGCCGAACATGGCCATATTGCATACGGTTGGAGGCGACGCCGGTGTGAACCTGGCGCGCAAACCTGCCGAAGGAAATGTCCGTAAACTCAAAGGTTGATAAATTCGCATGACCCAAAGATTTCCGCTGAAAAACATCCTGCTGGTCGTCTTTCAACTGGCGGCGCTTTCCTGGTATGCCTGGTTGAGGCTGGATAATGCAGGCGTTGTTCATGAGCCGCGCGTATTTGGCGATTCAAGCGATTACTTCCATAATGCGGAATTGCCCGTTTTCTCGCGCGAATTTTGGACGGATGCAAAGCCGCCGCTCACGTCCCTCCTGTGGAAGGCAGTGGACGCCGAACCCGAAAAAATATTTTCCCTGCAACTGTATGTTTCGATCCTGTGCTGGGCAGTCCTTGCGTTTACCGCCGCGGGTGTGCTCAATTCTTACATCATCAAACCGGTTGCCTTTGCCGTCGTCCTTGCCTTTAGCCTGAGCCGTGATATCTTTATGTGGGATCCGTTTTTGGGGAGCGAATCCATTGCCTTGTCGTTTACCGCCCTGTTTCTTGCCGCTTCGCTCTGGCTGTTGCAGGAATGGAAATGGTATAAAGTTGCGGCATTTCTGTTTGCCGGGCTTCTGATCGTCTTTACGCGGGACACCTACGCGTATCTCCTGCTGATGATCGCCGCTGTCGTTGTTCCTCTGTTTTTCCTTACAAAATATCGTTGGGGTGCGCTTGGCATTGGCGCGGCCATCCTGGTCATGTACCTGGTCAGTTCCAGCCTCGCGGCCGCAGGGCTGCGACCTTATCGCGCCATTCTCATGATCACGTCCCTGCGGATCTATCCATCCGAGGAATACACCCAATATTTCCGCGAACACGGAATGCCCGTCGATGAAAGACTCGTCGCCCTCAGCCGCTCCACACCGGAAGACAAATTCATTGTCAACAAGGCCTTATATTTCGACGCAGACCAGCAGGGGTATCGTGATTGGGTGATGGAGCGCGGACAAAGGGAATATTTCAAATTCCTCTGGTTTTACAAAGCCGATACCTTCCAGGGCGTTTTGCTCGACACCCCCGGTCAAAGTTTTTACCCGGATGTTTATTACTACACCGCCACGGGCTATCATGACATTATCACAGACGCCCGTATTCGCGAAATGCTTTACCCAACCCGTTTTGGCCTGGTCTTTTTCCTTGCTGCAAATATCTTCGCCGCTTTCGTTGCCGCGTACGCCCTGCGTGAACGGAAAATCATGTGGCTTGCCCCGCTACTCATGATTCTGCTTTCCTATCCCCAGGCTGTGCTCGTTTGGGCAGGCGATGCCAACGATATTGCCCGCCATTCCATCCCGCACAACGTCCTGCTCCGCCTGGGTGTGTGGCTTCTTCTCCTTTTTATTCTGGATTTCCTGCCCGCGGCGCTTCCCGATAAATTGACATTCCTCAAGCGAAAAGAGCCCCCCGTCTAACCGCCCCCGCGTCTTTCCCGATCTGCGACCTGCTTCCGTTGTCGGGTCATTTCTCCGTGCTTGAAATCACCAGCCCGATCCCAATCATCACGCCGCCCAGGATGAAGAGCGGCGTGATGTTTTCATCCAAAAACCACCAGCCCAGCAGTGTGCCGACCACGGGCTGTGCAAAAAACGTCAGGGATGCGACCGCGGCGGGCAGTACAGCGAAGGCGTAGTTCCACAAGGACATGGCGATCGCTGTCGAAATGATTCCGAGGAAGAGAATCCCGCCAATCACGCCCATTGTAATCTCACCGATTCCCTGGGTTTGCACCTCCCATGCCCCAAGTAGCAAACTGGAGGGAATACCGCCAGCCAGCATCATTGCGCTTGAAATGAGGATGTCCGCGTTCCTTGCCACCCTGCGTACCAATACTGAATAAAGCGCCCATGTCAGCGCCGCGGCAAGCAGGGACAGGTTTCCCCAAAACAATATCGGTGACAGTTCTGCGGTACGCGGGTCGATGACAGCCATCACTCCGAGCGTTGATACAACCAGCGCCAGAACCTTGCGCGGGGTCGTCTTTTCACCCAGGATGAGGGGCGCGAAAAGCAAAACAAACGCGGGCGTGGCCGAGGTCACGAGTGAGCCGTTCGAGGCGGTCGATAATTTCGTACCAACGAATTGAAACCCGAGCGAAATCCCATATCCCATCACGCCGACAAGAAAACCATTCCAAAGCTGTCTGCGTTCAACAAGGACCTTGGGACGCAGCGCAATCACAATTCCAAGTGTAACGATCCCCAGGACGAGGCGGGTTGCCAGCAATGCAAACGGAGGGATAACCTCCAGGACAACCTTGCTGACGACGTACATGCCGCCCCAAATTGCCGCGGCGCCGAGGCCGGAGAAGATTCCGATGAGCGGGTGCTTTTGCATAATGCGGCTGATTATACAGCACAGCCGCAGTCTACTTTACAAAGCTTATTCCCATTGGCTGGCTAGGCGACCATATCCAAAAACTGATACCAAACCCTGCCAATGTTTACAAACCATGCCTTGTCCTGATAGGGCGGCACGAGCGGCATGTGCAAACCTGTAAATGGGTTGTTGCTTGCCCTGCCAAGAATCCCATTTGCCATTTGCTGTCCCAAATACGTGGCAAGGCTCACGCCATGGCCCACATAACACATCGAATACCACATGCCATCCACCTGCCCGGCGTGTGAATTTTCGTCGAGCGTCAGTCCAAGCGTCCCGCTCCAGAAATAGTCGATTTTGAAGCCCGCCAGTTCTGGAAAGACCTTGATCATCCCGCGCTTCAACGTGTTGATGTTGATCCGCGGGCTGGCTCCGGTAAAGGTGCCCTCGCCGCCCCATACCATGCGTCCATCAGGGGAGAGACGATAGTAGGCGAGCACTCTGCGGGTATCGTATGCCACCCGGCCTTTTGGGATCAGTTGCCGTATCAATTTCTTTGGCAAAGGCTCCGTGGCGATGACAAAACTCTCTGCAGGAAAAACGCGCTGGCGAAATTGCGGGACAATATTTCCGACCCACGCATTGGCGGCAAGCAGGATTTCCCTGGCGGCAATGTCCCCCCGTTCGGTCCTGACCTTGAAACGGATTCCGTCATGAGCGTGGAAATTCCCGATCCGTTCGATCCCGAGGACCCGTGTGCCTTCGTGGATGTCCGCGCCTGCGCCTTCAGCAGCAAGCGCCATGCCCTGCACGAATTTTGCAGGCTGGACCGATCCGCTGCGGGGGTTGATCATCAAGCCGTGATATAGCGCCGTTCCAAGTTCCGATGCCATTTCGCTCTTCGACAGGATTTGGACATTATAGTCCGCCACCTCATGCAGTATTTCCTGTTCCTTTTTTAGCGCGTCGAAATGCGAGGGCTTGTTCGCGGCTTCAATGTTTCCGCAGCGCGCATAGTCGCACTCGATCTTTTCCTCCAGGACGATCTCTTCGACTGTGTTGGCGGCTTGCACCGCGGCGAGGAACATTTCCCTTGCCCGCTCGCGCCCGTGGATTTTTATCAGGTGGGTGAGGGTGTAATGAAGGCACGAGAGCGCCTGTCCGCCATTGCGCGAACTCGCGCCCCATCCAATGGTCTGCGCTTCGAGCAGTGTGACGCGCGCGCCGTTTTTCGCCAGTTGCAGGGCGGCGGATGTGCCTGTGTACCCGCCGCCAACGACAACCACATCGGTCTTGCCGGGGAGCGGTTTATTCGAATATGACTTCGGCGCAGGCGCCGACACGGACCAAAAACATTCATGTTGGGTCATGATACCTTCCTTACGGGAACGACTCCCACACGCGTACGTTCGAGACCTGGCATGAACTCCAATATCCGCCATTTAGATTCGAGACCACGGCATAATAAATTTCTCCCATGCCCATCAGTTTTGTTGTAAACAGGGAATATTGACCGACCTGGATGCCGTCCACAAGCGCGTAGGCTCTATCCTTGTTTACGACCAGGGAAAATTGTGTGCTGGCCTTGTTCCGAACGTTTACCTCCCCCGTTCCAAAGGTGGTGCCAAACAATTCACATTGACGCATGCCGCCCTTGCAATATCCCATTCGCACATAGTCGTTTGTCAGGATGGCCGTGTAGCCGTCACTGTTGTTCTGTACGCGGTAGGCGAATCCGCATCCCGTGTAATCTGGATATTTGGTCGAGCCTGTGCTGTTCAGTTCAATATCCGCCCAAAGCGCAAAATCCTGCGCCTGCTGGCGGGTGCGTGTAAAGTCAAAGATCTCGAGCGAGGGCGTTGTTTTGGCGAAATCATCCAACTCGTAGAGTTGACCATTTTTATACGGGAGATAACCCTTTTCGAAATAATCCTGAACATCTGCCGCCACGTTGCCCGACTCATCCGTCACGCCGGCCTCGGTTGCGGGTAACGGTGTGGCAGCGGGCGGGGCGGGGGGTTCGGGTGAATTTGTCGGCAATATCACTGCGGTGGCCGGTGGAATGCCCGTCGGAAGTTGGAATGGCGCCTGCGTGGGGGCTATCGTCTGTCCCAGGTCTATCTGCAGACCACACGCCAGCGTGACCAGCATGTAAACTGAAATGACGACCCCAATACGATACGAGCAATTTTTGTTCATCCGATCTTCCCTCCCGGTGCACAAAGAAATTGTAACAGTGTTCCTGCCCCCATGTTACACCAAACCGCTGTTGTGTGGCAAGCATTTGCAGGGATCGACTCTATTGGGTTTGCGCTGGTTCGCCGTCCACGTGCGAGCCTCGAACGGCGAGTCCCGCCTCGGACATCCGCCCGCGCAGACCCTCGCCCCTTCGATTTCGCTCAAGACAAGCCCGCGCCACTACGCCCGTCGCAGATCCCCGAAGTGAAGCACAGGGGACAAACTTTTCTTGCAGGCTCAGCGGTGGGACGGACGCGGTCAATTTCTCCATCATTTATTTGCTATAATACCATTAGCCAGCCAGTCCGCTGGCAAGGAGAACGATATGTTACAACAGGTGACCATTCAAACATCCAATCTCGAACAATTCAAGTCCATGCTCAAAACCGCGCTTGGGCGCGAAGCCAAACTGCTGGAATACTCCATCCAGCGCACCCGTCAGGCTCTTGCCCCCTTTGAAGCGCGCTTCAACATGAGCACGGACGAATTCGAGCGCAAATTCAAGGCCCGTGAAATCGAAGAGACCCTTGATTTTTTGGATTGGTGGATGGAAGTGGAAGCCCTGCGCCATCTCGAAGCCAAACGCAATCTCATCCAGGACGCCCGCGTTGAATAACGACTATCTCCAATTCATTTTGGCGCTGCTTTCCGCCTCTCCGTTTGTCCACGAACCCGTTGTGAATGTGGATGACAGGGATGAAGTGTGGTTCATTCGCGCCGATGTCCATTTTATTGACAACTCACTCCTTCACTTTCGTGAACTTTTCGCAAAGCAGGATAATCCAGTTAAGAAAGCATACACTTATCATTATCAGCGGGAAGATGGAATGATGGTCTTTCGTTACGACAACGCGCCGCACTTTCCGCACCTGTCCACTGCGCCGAATCACAAACATGTTGGGGGAAATGAAGTCATCGCGGCGGATGCGCCCGATTTACAATCTGTTTTGAAAGAAATCGAAGCGTTGATTAAAGCTTAGCCCTCAAAACTCTCCGCCAGCAGACTCTCAAACGACCCCTCCACACTTCGACAGGCTCAGTGCATCGCCTGCCGCATGGCTTCCCCCATCCTCCCGCGCAGACCCTCGATGCTCGCGGTGCGAGCGGATGTGTTTGCAATGAGTGGGTTGTTTGTTTCGTGCTTCACTCCTTATGACCAAACCGCCCCAAAATGTTCCGGGCTTCGGTTTCTCGTCCGGCAGGGACCGGAATGCGCGTGGTCTGGCTCTGTCGCCCGGCGCGCGAAGGGTAACTTACCTCGAATTCAATCAGGGCAGGTGTTTTTCCTATGGACGCATGCCATGCAACATTTTCCAGACGAGTTCCCCAAAACGCCCAACGGACCAGGACGCCATCAAAATAGATGGCGTTTGGAGTGATCCAGGCCTCGCCCGGCCCGTGACGTTGGCGCCAGTAACGCCAGCGCGGCATCCCAAAGGCCACCGTCGCCAGGATCAAGATCATCCCAAGCATGACAAGGAATACAAGCCCGCCAGCGTCTCCATCCAACGCCCAGCACAGGCCTCCAAAAAAGAGCGCCCACGCAGCCATGACTGCCAGCAGCCATTTGTTTTGAGTGGTTTGTTCCTGCAATTCAACCTGGGTATAGCTTTGCCACGCTTCCGGCTGGTACCTCCAGTGCGCGAGCAACTCCTTTCCGGCGAAAATATCATCCAATGTTGCTGCCCGTTGCCAGAAAAACCAGGTGACGATGACTGCGCTGATGGCGATAAAAAACGCCACAAAGGAGATGGCGTAGCCGCCGTTCATTCCATCCATTCCAATCCAGCCAGGCAGGAAGAATAAGCCAGCAGCCAGGGCGGCAATTGCGGCTGATATACCTGCGTAAGTTTTTTCAGGGTTCGGCATGTTCTCCTCCAATTCCAAAAACATCAAATGCCTGCAAGTGCCACTCCTGCCCCGGATGGTTCTGCCAGGGTGCACCTCCGCAGACCCTCGACACTTCGATAGGCTCAGCGCGTCGTCTGCGCTACCTGTCTGAGTGACAGAGAAGAGATACTCAAAGGTGAATCAGCCTGTACGAATCTGCCTTCTCCAGATCCAACCTGCAAGGAAGAGCAGGCCGATCACGGTGGGTATTCCCGCGACGATCACATAAGTCATCCAAGGAAAATCGCGATCATGGAAAAAGACCACATACCAGATCGCCCAGCCGATGAACAGGACAGCGCCGACCCACTCCCGTTTCCAGGCAACGTAAATGGTGACGGCCAGTAAAATGGACGGGAGCAAGTGCATGAACAGGGCGAGGATGGCGCCCCAAAAGCCGAGTCCTTCCTCGAACACATCGAACGCGAACAGGCTGATGAACAGTGTAAACAATATGCCCGCGACGCGCGGCGTCCAGAACAGTATTTGTTTGAGATTTTTGTTCATGGCGACCTCCATATCATCATATCACGCGTGTCAATTCTGTTGGCGTTTTGGGAGTAATTCCCGCTATGGCTTCGCAGGATTGTCAAATCCGTGCCAGCAAAAGTGATGAAAAATTCTCATATAGGACCTTATCAGTGAGATTCTTGTTTTTTGTGCAAGGATTTTCGAACCGCCAAGCACGCGAAGACCGCCAAAAAACCTTTAAAATCTTCGCGCCCTTTGCGAGCTTCGCGGTAAAACTCTTTCGGCTTGTCCGAGTTAGGGAATTGCTGGTGTTTTTGGGAGCGGACGGCAGACCGTAGACAGAGTATCATTTTCCGCTTGACTTTTCTGTACAAGCTTTGTATAACAAGTGTTGTCAGTCTTCCAATCGGCCAACTTTGCATTTTCAAGGAGAATGTTCATGGAAAACACCGCTACCATTCATCAGGACGAGATCAGGCAGGCCTCGGATCAAGGGCGCGTTACCTCGGCCCACCTCCCGGACCTGGAAAAACTGTCCGAACTGGTCACGCGCGCCGAAGGTCATCGCGAAGCGATGGACATCCGAACCCCTTTCACCGGCCAGGTTTTGGGGTCTGTCCCGCTCTGTACGGCGGAGGATGTCCGGCTGGCCCTCCAGCGCGCCCGCCTTGCGCAGGCCAGTTGGGCGAAAACGGAACTGGCGCAGCGGAAGCGCATCTTTTTGCGCTATCACGACCTGGTGATAAAGCATCGGGACGAGTTCCTGGACTTGATCCAGTTGGAGACCGGCAAGACGCGCCTGAATGCCCTGGACGAGGTCTTCGACGTCTCCATCAACTGCCGTCACTATGCGGCACGGGCGGCGCACTACCTTCGCCCGAGGCGTCGGAAGGGAGCCATTCCCGTGTTCACCCAGGCGGTGGAGGTGCTGCACCCGAAAGGGGTGGTGGGTTTTATTGCCCCCTGGAACTATCCTGTGGCGCTGGCGATTTCAGACCCCATCCCGGCCTTGATCGCCGGGAACAGCGCCGTACTCAAACCGGCCGCGGAAACACCCTTCACGGCGCTATTCGCGGTCAGCCTGTTATACGAGGCGGGCCTGCCGCGCGATGTTTTCCAGGTGGTGACCGGCAGGGGAAGCATCATCGGCCCGCCCATGCTGGATGGGATCGAGTTCCTGGCTTTTACCGGTGGCACATCCACCGGGCGTACACTTGCCAGCCAGGCGGGCGAGCACCTGATCAAGTGTTCCATGGAACTGGGTGGCAAGAACCCGGCCATCGTCCTGGACGATGCCGAACTGGACAAATCGGTGGAGGGTGTCATTCATGGCGCGTTTTCCAACGCCGGGCAGTTGTGCATCCATGCCGAGCGGCTTTACCTGCAAGACGGGATTTACGACCGTTTCGTGAAAGCCCTGGTGACGCGGGTGAAAACCATGAAGATTTCCGCCGCGCTGGAATTCGATATTGACATGGGGACGCTGATCTCCCAGGATCAATTCGACAAGGTCAGCCAGATGGTGGCGGACGCGGTGGCCAAGGGCGCCACCGTCCTGGCGGGCGGGAAGCCGCGCCCGGACCTGGGACCCTATTTCTACGAGCCAACCTTGCTGACGGACGTCACGCCCGAGATGGAAGTGTATGCCGAGGAGGTCTTCGGGCCGGTGCTGTGCATCTACCGGTTCCGCGACATCGCGCAGGCCATCCAGGCGGCGAACGCCTCCGCCTACGGGCTGAACGCCAGCATCTGGACGCGGAACATCCGTTTGGGGCAACAGATCGCCCGGCAGATCCAGACGGGGACGGTCAACATCAACGACGGCTTCTCCGCCTCCTGGGGGTCGGTGGACGCGCCCATGGGAGGGATGAAGGCTTCGGGCATCAGCAGGCGCCACGGGGCGGAGGGCATCCTGAAATACACCGAGCCGCAAACAGTGGCTGTCCAGTCGGTCATCCCGTTTGGGCCGTTTGGCATCCTGACCCCTGAGCGTTACGCGGCGCTCATGACCAATATCCTGATATTGATGAGGAAGATTCCTTTTTTGCGCTAGGGTGCACAGCATCCATCTCCCCATTCACCCCCGCTCCCAAAGAACGGGGGTTTTCTTTGTCGCGGGACTCATTGATGGCGGAAAAATAATTTTTTAGGGTTTGCGCGGATGGATTTCTACGAAGCCGGGTTTCTCCTGCGCGCCAATCTCTGCGCTGACCCTTTGGAGCGATTCCACGACCGGCTGGTTTTCCAGCGAATACGAGAAGCACTGGTCATACTCCGGAGGAAACATCAAGGCGCTTCTCCAACTGAAAATGATGTAACCGGCAGCGCCTTTTTCGCGGTAGGCGCTGAATTCATCGTACAGCGTCTTTGCCTGCCAGTCGTAGTCACGGCATATTTTCATCATCCGTTCCATGTTGTTTTCGAACTGGCCGGGATCGGGATAGGACATGCCGGTAAAGGACAGGTACATGATGACAGGCTTGCCCGTCTCGAAGGCCAGGTCGTACAGGTGGTTCGACCTTTCCTGCTGCAAGACGCGCACGTCGCCGTCTTCCATTTCGAGGAAATCCAGGGAGGGGATTTCGAGGAGACTGGCGGCTTTATCTTCCAGTTCCGGGGAGCCTTCGATGGAGGCGGTGAGATTGATGCCAACCGGGTGGTTCGGGTCCATCGTTTTCAGGGCGGTCGCCATTTCGTCCAGCCAGGCGCGCACTTCCAGCCAGGTGACATCCGGCGGCCCCTGGGGGTAATTCTGCGGGCCGGAGATGGGTTCCTCGATGATGAGCCAGCCCATAATGGTGGGGTCTTGGGCATATACCTTGCCGTTGACGGAGTTGACCCGCTCGACCATTGCCTGCATGTGCAGGAGGAAGCCATTCTTGAAATCGGGGTCTTTGACCAGCGCCTGGATGCCGAAGGGATGGTGGAACGCGCCGTAGCCGGGCTGGGTCATGCCCAGGCCGTGGATGAAGGGGATCATGACGCGCAGTCCCTGTTTGCCAGCCTGGTCGAGGAAGAAGTCCAGTTTTTGGAATTCCGCCTCGTTGTATTTCCCGAACTCCAGGTCGATGATCGGCGGCATCACGTGGAGGACGGTGAAGCCCGCCTGTTTTGCACTTTGCAACAGGTCCATGTCCGCCTGTTCGCTGCGCTGTCCCCAGTACCAGCCGGGGATGAAAGCGCCCAGGAAGGTGAAGGGCTGGTCGGCGACGAAGAATCCGCTGGCGGCAGGGGCAGGGAGGGGGGGAACGGTGGCAAGTACGGGCGTGGGGGGGAGCGTTGGGGCGGCGGATATGGTGGGGGCAACCGGCGTCACACCGCATCCCACAGACAGGGTCAGGACAAGTAAAACAATTCCGGCCCGGCGCAGGGCTTTCAGTTTTTCATCGTTCATGGTCCATCATCCATCGTCAAATGATCGAGTCAGCCCTTCGACTCGCCCTATCGGGCAGTCAGGACAGGCAGACTCTCAAACAGCCCCTCTAGGTCTCGACACTTCGACGGGCTCAGTGACCCCGCGCCACCACTCCCGTCGAAGATCCCCGAAGCCCAGCGGAGGGGACAAACTCTTCTTGCAGGCTTGGGACAAGCGTAGTCAAGTATTTGCTCATTTGTTTGCTATAATACCATCAGTCGGTCAACTTTGGTTGGCATTAACAAGATAATGGAGTTACTGATGAAAAAGACATTTACAGCCTTTATCGAATATGACGACGAAAGTAAACTTTATGTAGGAATCATTCCCAATGTGGTGGGAGCGCATACCCAGGCAGAAACCCTGGATGAATTACAGCGCAATTTACAGGAAGTGCTGGAACTTTGCCTTGAAGAAAACCCAGAGATCGCCAATGAGCCACTACACTTTATCGGCACACAGCAGGTAGAGATTGCCCTATGAGTAAATTGCCGATGGCGAATTTCAAAACGCTGGACAAGATTCTCCGGCATCTTGGGTTTGCCGCCGTGCGCCAAAGGGGAAGTCATGTTTTTTATCGTCACGCGGACGGCAGAACGACCACGCTTCCCAATCATGGGAACAGGGATATTGCCCGTCCGCTCATGCGCGAGATTTTGCGTGAAATATCCATTTCCCCAGATGAGTATGTGGAATTGCTCGAAAAGGTATAGTCTTCAACAGAATACCTCGCGGAAGCGGGGTATTTTTTATTCAAACGCCTCCGCCAGCCCTTCGACTTTGCAGGATAGGCAGACACCCCTCCATGTCTCGACTGGGCTCGACAACCA